>ERZ777305.297-NODE-297-length-83909-cov-17.801727_pt1 | contig 83909 bp, 88 predicted proteins | sample MGYA00374965_ERZ777305 | MGnify/ENA primary metagenome ERZ777305 (study PRJEB29328, sample SAMD00013331) | mouse gut metagenome | study: EMG produced TPA metagenomics assembly of the Metagenome analysis of fecal microbiota from mouse which was promoted...
GTTACGCAGGTAGGTCTGATATGTCTGTGCATATAAATCGGTAGGTGTAAGTTGTAATTTTTATAGAATGCTTGTATAGCCGATAGTTTTAGGAGTGCACTGGACATATTGTATGTTTAGTGTATTTTTTTGTTTGAAAAGGAGTTTTTTATGAAATTATTAAATAGCCGGGAGGCAAAAAAGGAGGCAGACAGAATATGAATGTAATTATACTTGGTTCCGGAGGCTGTGTCAGCACGCCAAAGGCATGTTGTAACTGTCGTGTATGTATGGAAGCGCGGCAAAAAGGATTTCCTTATGCAAGAACGGGATGCAGTCTGTTTATTGAAGACGTAAATATATTGATTGATACGCCGGAAGATATCAATGCTTCATTGAATAATTCCGGCATACAAAAGGTCGAACATATTTTATACAGTCATTGCGACCCCGACCACACAATGGGAATGCGTGTGATTGAACAGTTGAAAATGGATTGGCTTGCCGATTCGCTGGGAAAGAAACCGGATAATCCGATAGAAGTTGCTTCTTTACCTGCCATTCTCGAAGACATTAAAAAGCAGGGTACAAAATATGGCTCAGTGATTGCATATTATGAAGCAAAGGGTCTTATATACACAAGAGAAATCCGCACTTTGAAATATGACAATATTTTAGTTGAACTGATTCCGGTAGATGAACAGGAACACGTGGCAATATTTATTATTTCCTCTAACAGTAAAAAGATAATTTATGCCCCATGTGATGTAAAGCCGTTTCCAAGGTCAGAGAAATTTCAGGGTGCAGATGTTTTAATTATTGGCAATACAATTGTCGGAGATATATTAAAAGGGGGCTTCGTGTTAAATAAAGATAACCCACTGAGAAAAGAACTGTTTACCCTGGAGGAAATTGATACGTTGCGGAAACAGTATGGAATCAAGGAAGTTTTTATTACACATTTAGAGGAGGACTGGGGAAAATCATATGATGATTATAGAGAATTGGAGAAAGAATTGAACTTCATACATTTTGCATATGACGGATTGAAAATACAGTTATAAAAAATTCTCCTCATCTACCCACATCTACATATTTCCATGAAAATATAAAAAGGAATGCGACACGCTTGTTGTCACATTATTAATGCTAAAATAAACATAAGGAGGATTAAAACATGCCATTTACCGAGATATGTATTTATCAAGTCAAACCGCAAAAAGTAGAGGAATTTGAAGCAGTCATGCTTGAAGCAAAATCTATCTTAGAAAAGCAGGAGGGATTGCTTCTGCTTCGGCTTATTAAAAGAGGATATCATATAGATATGGAGCAAATTAAAGAGGGACTTCCTCCTCTTAAAATCACACGCATTGTAAAAAGTGTTAAGTATATGCTCTATTGGGAATTTGATACGAAAGAAAACTATGGAGTATCGCAGAAAAATCTTTACAACAGTTATTGGAAGTCTATCGAAAAATGTTTAATCGCTCCGCATGACAAATATTTAGGGGAGGGAGTGTTTTAATGGACTTGGCATACTGTGGATTGAATTGTAAGGAATGTCCTGTTTATTTGGCTTCTATCGGTAAAGACACAGCCGAACAAATCAGATTGGCAGATGAGTATTCAACTGTTGCTTACAAATTTTCAAAAGAAGATATGTATTGTTTGGGATGCCATTCTGATACTGTATCACAAAAGATGTGTGGGAAATGTGAAATCAGAATATGCGGTGCAAAAAAAAAATTATGGAAACTGCGCTGAGTGTACCGAATTTCTCTGTTCCACACTTGAAAAATATTTAGATGATAATTCAGACAATCTGAACAATCTAAAACAGCTTGCCACTAAATACAAAGAAGAGTGATGATATGCAGATAGACAGACTTATTCAAATTGTGTTTCTCTTGTTAAGGCATGAAAATATAACAGCGAAACAATTGGCAGAAGAACTTTGCGTTTCCACCCGCACAATATATAGGGACATCAATATCCTTTCGATTGCGGGCATACCGATTATGTCACAAAAGGGGTATGGCGGAGGGCTGTCTCTATTACAGGGTTTCTCATTGGATAAATCTTATTTTACCCAAGAGGAGCAAAACAATATTGTACAGGCGCTGCAGATTTTAAAGTTGTCAAACTACCCCGACGCAGACAAATCATTAAATAAGGTTGCCGGATTGTTTAGTCACAATTTGCAGTCCGAATGGTTGGAAATTGATTTTTCCTATTGGGGCAGTCCCGAAAAAGAGCGGAATAACATTACAGTTTTAGAACGTGCGATAATCAACAAATATGTGATTACGTTTACTTATTATAATGCAGAATTGACGATAACCAATCAGGTTGTGGAACCGTTAAAATTAGTATTCAAATCACACGCTTGGTATCTTGTTGCCTATTCAAAACATAAAAAAGATATTCGCACTTTTAAAATGTCCCGCATAAGGGAGCTTCAAATAACAAATCAGTTATTTGAGCGTGAATTGCCAAAGGATTTTTCCATTACTCCTACCTATAAAGAAGAATACAATACGCCCATATTCATATTGCATTTTTCAGAAAAAATAGCGTATAAAGTTTATGATGAATTTCAAGAAAAGTACATCAAGAAATTAGATGACGGTACGTTGGAGGTGACTTTCAGATACCAACTTAGCGATTGGACTTTCCTTTATCTGCTTTCCTTTGGTGAATATGTTGAAATTATTGAGCCTATTGAAGCAAGAAATATTTTAAGGGAAAAGGCGCAGAAGATACTTTCTATGTATTAACAAATTATCATGCGTCTAAACCAAATAAAGCAGATTGACAGCGTTCTATTGCGTACCAAGACTTTTCTTATATTTACAAATTAGATTATGTTACTCGAATTAATAATTATAAGTTCTGAGGTTGCTTTTACTATGAACCAAAGAATTTCTTGTAAAATAAATACGCCTTGCTATTTGGGTATATACTTCTTGCAAATCTGTCCATGGAATATACGACGTGTCCGTAGGGAAAAAAGAATTTGCTATTTTTTAATTTCATGAGTATTCCGTAAATTTAAAAAGAGGGCTTTCTATCTCACAGACAGTATCCACGGGGATAATAGTTCCGTTTTCCATGGTTATTTTGTGTGATTGTTCGTCCAGTTTTTTTACAGTCCCGGTTACTGTATGGCAGTTGCCGCCTTCCTTTTTTGCATCAGGGGAAAAGTATGTGACGGCAATTTCCGGATGCAGTGCAATATGTTCCCGAATCATTTGCAGGCGTCTGTCCAGTTCTTCTTTTCTGTCTTCATCCAATTGCGGCATTGCGTCCGTCACCCTTGCTGTTTCCTCCATGGCGGCCTCCAGCCCGGTTAATGCGGCAAAAGGAGAAAACTGGGCTGCCCTGTCCAATGCGGACATCTGTGGGTGTACTGCGGATACATGGTGCGGCAGGTTTATAATATCGTCATATTTTCCCATTATGCTTTGTGTCCTCCAATCTGCCGGTTTCTCTCGACGGCCGTCGCGCCTTCTTCCAGGTTCATGCCCTTTAATATGGCGTTTTTCCCATACTTCTTTTTTGCAGTCAGCACGGCTTCCTGAAGGGCGCGTTCTTTTTTTAGCCGGGCTTCCTTTTCCTGTTTTTGTTTTTCCAACGCATTGTAATCCGTAAACAAGTCCATCTGGACAAAATGATTTTCCTCTTTATCTGCGTCGTTCTCATCAATCAAATGATTTGCCGTTACATTGATTCTGCGTACCAGAAGGGATTTATCTACAATGGAATCATAAAGCTCCATGACTGCTTCCACAATCCGGTTTGTGGAAGAAGTCGGGCTTTTCAGGTTGACGGTGCCGTGTGCATGTTTGGGAATCTGCCTTCCATATCTGTCTGTGGTAACTTCCCCTTTATATTTTTTACCGGTTTCCGGGTTCGTCAGATTTTGGGTGTCATATCCCACAGTGAGTACCATCTGGTCCGTAACCAGCTTTTTGGCTACCAAATCCAGAACAAGCAAATCAGCCATTTCCTTCACTACCAGTTTTGCTTTAGCAAAATCATAAGGGGACTGGAGAACCTGTCCGGAACTGATGCTGTTTGATTCGGGTTTATACTGCTTAATCAAGTCGATGGTCGTGGGTTCCCATCCCCATGCATGGTCTATTAACAATTCGGCATTGATGCCAAACAATTTATAAAGCAGGTCTTCATTGTAATAGCATTGGCTGTTGCCTATGGAGCACCTTGCCACATCCCCCATGGTGAACATGCCGTGTTCCGCCAGTCTTTTGGCATAGCCGTGACCGACCCGCCAAAAATCCGTGATTGGCGTATGCTCCCACAAAAGCTTACGGTAGCGCATCTCGTCCAGTTCCGCAATCCGCACCCCGTTACTGTCCGGCTCTACGTGCTTTGCCACTATGTCCATGGCAACCTTGCATAAATACAGGTTTGTTCCTATGCCGGCAGTGGCAGTGATGCCTGTCTGTGCCAGCACGTCCCGTATTATCTTTGCTGCCAGTTCCCTGGCGGAAAGGGAATAGACCTTCAGATAGGCGGTGACATCCATAAACACCTCGTCAATGGAATACACATGGATGTCCTCCGGGGCGACATATTGCAGGTATATCTGATAAATCCGGGTACTGTATTCCATGTAAAGGGACATGCGGGGAGGCGCGATGAGATAGGAAACCGCAAAATCCGCGTGCGCCCGCAGGGTGTCTGCAAAGTAAGATTCTCCCGAAAACGCATGGTTTGGGGCCTTACTTTTTCTTTCCCGATTCACTTCCCGGACTCTCTGCACCACCTCAAACAGCCTTGCCCGGCCTGAAATACCGAACTCCTTTAAGGAAGGGGAGACGGCAAGGCAAATGGTTTTTTCCGTTCTTGTCTCATCTGCCACCACCAGATTGGTATTCATAGGGTCCAACTGCCTTTCCACGCACTCTACGGAGGCATAAAAGGACTTTAAGTCAATGGCAATATACACACGCTCATTTTTCAAAACCGTTATCTCCTGTTAATAAAATCGGATGCAGCAAAGGATGAATGTTATTATCTATAGTATACACAAAATCTCTCTACTAATCTACACTGTAACCTTGAGTTTTCGCATTTTGCACAGCGGCTGCCGGGGCAGGCCCTTGATTCCATAAGGGACCGTGTAAAAACGCCGGTACTTAGAGGTTGTATTTTAACCTCTTATGTACCGTTGCGTTTTTACCCGAGCGAAAGCATGTCCCGTGGGAACAAGGGCCTGCCCCGGCAGCCGCTGTGCAAAATGCGGAAACTCTATCACTGTAACTTATTGACTGTGAAAAAGTAAAGCAGTATGATGAAAAAAGGAGGAAATACTATGAGAAAAAGGTGGATTTTGGTGGGATTAGCAGGATTTTTTGTGTTCATTACATTATTTACGGCGGGAGTTTTACCGGTTTGCGCCAATCATGCATCATCAGATGCCTTTAGGGATACGGAAGTCAGTTTTAAGGGGCAGACTCAGAAGGAAGACGATTATTCTGAAATGGTTGAGGAAGTGCTAAAAAACTATGTGGCGGATGGGTATGAAGTCAGTTATTTTTGGATTCAGGATGCCGAGTATATGGAAAAGAGGGACTGGACTGAGCCTAAGGTGATGCTCTACCAGTGTGATATGACAAAAACGGAAGGTGATGAACTGGCGGTGCCTTTTTGTATCTGGGTGGAAAAAACAGACGAAGGTTATATTGTGGAAACGGATTTCAAGCAGTCACTTTTCCGATGGGCGCTAATGAACAGCTATCTTAAAAACGTCAGCAATCTGGAATTGAGCGGTGCCGCCGCGTATCTTACGCCGAATTACATTTTACTTTGGAAAAACGATTTTTTCCATGCGTTTCTTCCGGCAGACAGCGGTTATGCCAGTCCTTATTACGGCTGTCTTGGTGAGGACATGATACTTTGCTCCGGCTATGATGCTGCGGACTGGGAATCGGTTTACAAAGATGCCTATCAGGTGATGTATGAGTACCAAAAGCTGATAGACGGTGATTTGAGCCAGAATATCCGATTTGCGGAAGAATATGACGCAAGCTATTACAGGGGGGGCGCAGGGGAGGAAAAGGAACCGGAAGATTTTGAAAGTCCGGAAGATTATGACGCATATATAACCGGATGGACGGATTATAAATTTGAACTTGCATACAAGACATGGCTTGAGGATTATGAGTCGTCAGGCGGAAAAGAATATTATATTACTTTTGATACAAAGTACGGGGAAGCACAGCGCAAGCTGCTGGACAGGATGTGTCTTGATAGGGATTTGCAAAGCTTAGTAAAAGATTTTTTCAAAAAATTTACTAAGCTTCGCAGATAAGTTTATTTATTTTTTCTAAGAAGAAGTAACGTCATAATCACCGCGCACACAAGGAAAGCGCAGCCGCCGATAATGCCTGTAGGGGCAGGCCCGATAAAAGGATTGATATTCGTGCCGTCCGTAAACAGAACGGGAGCGGCGGCAAATCCGTTTAAACTGCCGTGGGCAAGCACAGCGGGCAGGCAGCTTCCTGTTTTTAACGTAATAAAAGAAAAAATAATGCCCATGACGATGCAGAAGCCGCACATGGCAAGGATGCCGGTTACAGGAAAGCCCGGATATCCCGTGCCGTAGTTGTGGCCGAGCATGGTGATGGGTGCGTGCCAGACACCCCAGATAATGCCGCTTATGAGAAGCGTGGGCAGTATGCCGAATTTTTCTTTCATTTTGGGAAGGAGATAGCCCCTCCAGCCCCATTCTTCCCCAAAGCAGGTAATGCAGTTTAACAGCGGGCCAAGCAATAGGGCGGAAAGAATTTGTGCTGCCAGAGTAATCTGCAAAAGCCGCGGTGTGATGTCAAGTTGCCCGTTAGCTGACATGATGGCTTCCAGATATGACAAGCTGCCGTCAAACCTGTCCGGGAAAATCAAAAAGTATATGGCAGCGCCAATCATGGACAGTATGACAGGTCCGAACCAGCCGAACAGGAAATAGGGAATGCTGCGCTTTCCTGTTTTGGGCTTAATCCACGAATCGCGAAACCCTTCCTTTGTGAACAGCCGGGTAAGCAGTACGCCGATGGCGGGGAAAAACATGGTGCTTCCGATAAGGAATGTACCGGCAGCAGGCATTGCGGCGGATATTTTGGGCAGAAAGGGCCAGATTACCAGAAAATCCACCAGATAAGTGATGGCAAAGGTAATGCCCAGATACATGAGGATTCTTTTGGTAATCAGTTTTTTGTCGTCCATCCTATTTTCCTCCTGTAATTTTGACAGCGGTTCCGTAAGCAATCACTTCCGCAGCGCCGGACATGACGGAAGAAGTGCCGTAACGGACATTGATGATGGCGTCCGCACCCAGGGCTTCCGCCTCGTCCACCATGCGTTTTACGGCAATCTGCCTTGCCTCGTTAAGCATCTGGGTATAGCCGACAAGCTCGCCGCCTACCAGAGTTTTCATGGCGGCCATAAAGTCCCTGCCTACATTTTTGGTGTGTACCACGGTTCCTTTTACGATACCGAGGGCATCAATTTCTTTTCCGGGAATATAATCAATATTTAGAAGCTTCATCCAATTCTCCTCCTTCAATCTCTTTCAAACGTTCTCTCAGTGCCAATAGCGTTCCAATTATTCCGATTAGCGGGAATAATAAAAATAATGTGATGAGCGGCATGTGTTCGGCGATTGCGGCAACGGTAATCAGTCCCATGGGAATCAGCATCAGGATGATGGGAATGGTTGCGGCAATCAGGGCATTTTTCTTTAAAACCCTTTTATCTTTTCTTTTGATGTCCATAAATCTGGTACCTCCTTCCTCCATATTTTCCATGTCGGTGAGAAGCTGCCCGATATCCAGGGTTTCCAAATTTGCATCTTCCGCCAAAAGCCTGTGGCAGAATGTTTCGACTTCTTCTAAGTTTTTGCGCTCTCGTTCCATGACAATCAGGTGGCGCCTCAGACAGTCCTCCAGCGTAAGATAATGAAGCTGTAGCTTTTTAATGTCTTCTATCGGTATCCCCAGTTTTCGGAGCAGTTTAATTTGTTGCAGCGCGGCAATATCCTCCGGTGCATAATCCCGGTATCCGTTGTTTGTGTTGCGGGAAGGATTTAAAAGTCCCTGCTGTTCATAAAAACGAATGTTTTTCTTGGTGATGCCTACAGTCTGCTCTACTTCATTGATTTTCATCCAATCCTCCTCTCATGGGCATATCGTATACCTTCCACAAGGTGGAAGGTCAATAGTATTCTTAAATTTTCTTAAAAAAGTTATTCTTGTATTCAGTTTATTCCAAAATTAGTGTAAAGTCAAGGCTGCGGGGGTATGCTTATGATAACTTACACTACGACGCCGGATGCAAAAAGCATACGGATGATGGCTATACTATACAGGAAGAAAAATAAGGCACTTGACATCCGGTGGCGCAAACTGCTGCTGGGATGTATATTAAGCATGGTGGTAATTGCCATGAGTGTGGCAGGCATGGTACTTACAAATTACGGGGAAGCATATTGGATTGCTTTTTTTGCCGTGGGAGCCGTTATTTTTGGTTTGGCTGTTTACCTGACCGTGGACGCCAAAAGACAATTGTATCAAAAAGTTGCGAAAGAGGACATGCTTACAAAAGACCGGAAACAGACTTATGTTTTTGGGGAAGAAATCCAGGTTGATGCCGGGGACAGCAGCAGTATCCTGTTCTGGGATATGATAGAAGAATGGGGAGAAATAAAACATTTTCTTTATCTCCGATTTGAGGATTCTTATCTTTGGCTGGATAAGAACAAAATGAAACGCCATGAGGTGGAAGAGCTTATGAAAAAGCTGCGATAATAAAGGGTAAAAACCATCCATATACAAAAAAGTACCATTTATTTCACATTCATTTCTTTTTATCTGAGAATTTATTATAATGGGTTTATCCTTAAGAGCATATGGGAAGGGTAAAACCATGAAAATCAAAATTGATATCAATCCCAAATACAAAGAGCCGCAAGTTCGTGTCTGCAATGATGTATACACGGAAGAAGTGCAGGAAACCTGCGAAGCCATCAGGGCGGCGCTGGATACTTGCCTTACGGCATATTCCGGCAACGAAATGACACGCTTGTCAGAATATGAAATTATCCGCATTTATGCGCAGAACCAGAAGGTGTATGCCGCCACAAAAGCAGGAGAATACAGGCTGAAGGAAAGGCTGTATGAACTGGAAGAAAAGCTGGACGGCACAAGGTTTCTGCGCATTTCCAATTCAGAAATTGTAAACCTGCATAAAATAGAGCGGCTGGATGCCGGTATGACAGGAACCATTAAAATGTATTTGCAGGGTCAGATGGAAACTTATGTTTCCAGACGTTATGTTACTAAAATCAAAAAAGCGCTGGGCATTTGATAGGGAGGTTGGATGATATGTTGAAAAACGCTTTGATAAGGGGTATTAACAGCTTTATGTATGCAGTTGGCATTTCCACGGTTGTCCAGACGCTTGTTCTGTCTTTAGTAAAAGATATGAACCCGGTACTTCCGGAATTTGGGATGCATTTTTCCAATCTGTATTTGGCAGTGCTGGCGCAGAATATTTTGATAGGGATTACCAGTGCGGCATTTGGCGCGGGCTCCGTGATTATGGAGATGGAAAGGATAAGCCTTGTGGTGCAGAGCATTCTCTATTTTGTGCTGACTGCCCTGATTTGGATTCCGGTAGGATGCATCTGCTGGGGGCTGCACAGGTATCCGGCTACCATGCTTGTTATGGGGGTAAGCTATACGGTATCCTATGTGATTTCGTGGATGGTACAGTTTAAGCAGTGTAAAAGCAATGTGGAACAGATAAATAAGAAGCTTCTGGAATTGAGAGGGGAAGCGGGAGGAAATCAAAATGGGATATGCTATTGAAACGGTGAAATTGAGAAAGGAATACAAAAGTACTGTGGCGGTAAAAGATATTTCCCTGAAAATCAAGGAAGGGGGCATCTTTTCCTTACTTGGAGTAAACGGAGCCGGTAAGACCACGACCCTGCGGATGCTGACCGGATTATCAAAGCCCACGTCGGGGGAAGCGTATGTGTTTGGCAACAGCATAAAGGACAATCCGGAACAGATAAAAGAACTGGAAAACTTGTCTCCGCAGGAAACCTCAGTGGCGCCGAATCTGACGGTCAGGGAAAACCTTGATTTTATAGCGCGTATTTACGGAATGGACAAAAATACGGCGGCTGAGAGGGTGGAAGAAATCATCCGCCGGTTTTCCCTGCAAGAGGTGGAGCAGAAAAAGGCAAAGCTTTTGTCCGGGGGCTGGCAGCGCAGGGTGAGCATCGCCATGGGTCTTATCAGCAGGCCACGCATTCTTTTTCTGGATGAACCGACGCTTGGCCTTGATGTCCTTGCAAGGCGGGAAGTATGGGAAATTTTGGAGGATATCAGGAAAACGACGACAATTGTGCTGACAACACATTATATGGAAGAAGCGGAATCCCTTTCCGATGAGGTTGCAGTTATGGCTGCCGGGGAAATCAAGGCGCAGGGCACGGTACAGGAACTGAAAGAAAGGACCGGTCAGGATTCCCTTGAAAAAGCATTTGTGGAAATTGTGCGCGCGGGACAAAACCGGGAGGAAAAAGGAGGAATGGCGGAATGAGAGGACTTATATTTGCAAAAAGGACGGCAAAGGAAATACTGCGCGACCCGCTTACGTTTATTTTCTGCCTTGGATTTCCCCTTGTCATGCTGTTTATTATGACAATAGTGGACAGGAGCATTCCCGCAGAAGCAGGAATGCAGATTTTTCATATCCATTATCTGACGCCGGGAATCGTACATTTTGGTTTTACTTTTATTATGCTGTTTACCTGCTTACAGGTATCCAAAGACCGTTCCACGGCATTTTTGCTCAGGCTTTACGCGTCGCCCATGAAACCGGTAGACTTTATCGGGGGTTACACCCTGCCGATTCTCGGAATTGCCGCCATACAGGCTGTAATAGTTTTTGCGGCAGCCTTTGTGATAGCAAAAATTGCAGGAGAAACCATAGCGCCGGCCAATGCACTGTTATGCATCCTTGTGAGCATTCCTTCCGCCCTGCTTTTTCTGGGGTTTGGACTGTTCTTCGGAACCATGTTGGGTGAAAAGGCGGCGCCCGGTATCTGCTCCATAGTGATTACGGCGTCCTGTATGCTTGGGGGTATCTGGATGGATGTGGACGCCATTGGCGGAGCATTTGGCAAAGTTTGTCAGGCGCTTCCCTTTTATCAGGGTGTGAAAGCCGCCAGAATGGCGGCTTTAGGTAATACAGAGAATATTAATCAGCCCTTTGCCATAACGCTTTGCTATGCGGCAGTGTTGTATGCATTGGCCGTGTGGGCTTTCAGGAGCAGGATGCAGAGAGATATCAGGTAACTGTGATGATTTTATCAATTAACCCAAAATCTACTGCTTCAGCGGCCGACATGTAATTATCACGTTCCGTGGCAAGGGCAATCTCTTCAATGCTTTTTCCGGTATTCTCCGCTAAAATAGTGTTTAAGCGTTCTTTGCTTTTTTGTATGTGGTCGGATGTGATTTTGATATCTGTTGCCTGTCCCTGAATACCATTTCCGTGAATAGCCGGCTGGTGTATCATGATTTCTGCATTGGGCAAAGCAATACGCTTTCCTTTTGTACCGCCGGCTAATAAAAAAGCTCCGAAACTGGCAGCAAGACCGATACAAATAGTCGAAACATCACATTTTATATATTGCATTGTATCATAAATGGCAAAACCGGCTGATACGGAACCGCCGGGGCTGTTTATATATAATTGTATATCTTTTTCGGGGTCTTGCGCTTCTAAAAACAGCATTTGGGCAACAATCAAACCGGCTGACTCATTGCTCACTTCTTCCCCCAAAAAAATAATTCTGTCGGATAGCAGCCGTGAAAAAATATCATAACTTCTTTCTCCGCGGCTGGTTTGTTCAACAACGTAAGGAATCATACTCATGCGGCAATCTCCTTCATTTCTGTAATAGATTTGTGACAGAGGATATAAGAACAGCACATGGAGATTCTATTTTGCTTTGGCATAAAAATCCCGATATTTCTATAAATTTTAGGCGGATATAAATACATTTGTTTAAAAGCAAATGAAAATGATTGTTGTGTATCATATCCGGCTTCATACGCAATCTGCATAATCGGCTTATCTGTTTTAACCAGCTTTTCAGCAGCAACGGTAAGCCTGCGGTTTTGTAAATATTTATACATGGTAATTCCTGTATACTCCGTAAAAATACGATTAAGATAGAATTTGGAATACCCGATGTTTTTTGATATGTTATCTAAGATGATTTCTTTCTCTAAATTGTTCTCGATATAATTTATGACTTTATTTACAACTTCTTTTTGGCCGTTCATTGTATATCCTCCTTGCGCTTTTATCTATTATAGCAAGTTGAGATGCTCGTGTCTTAATAAAAAATGCTATTTTGGTGCCAAGACATTGTTTTAACAAATGATTATGTTATAATTATGCCAGTTAAATATTTGAACAATCCAAAAGTGTGAAATCATAATTGGGATTTGTAAAAGATTTTTGACAGCGTTTTTGAAGGTGTGTCAAAGCCTATTGATAGACGATTTTCTATAAATGAGTTATTATCCTTTCGGATGGAGGTCACAAATATGGAAATTGAGAAGAAACTAAAAGAAGCAAGAGCAAATGCTGGTTTGACACAGGAACAGGTTGCTGAGAAAATTATAGTTTCAAGACAAACCATATCAAATTGGGAAAGGGGAAAATCCTTGCCAGATATTGTTAGTATTATGAAATTGAGTGACCTTTATCAAATTAGTTTAGATGAACTATTGAAAGGAGACACAAAAATGACAGAAAAGATTGAGAAGGATGTAAAGGTTGCGAAAGGTAATAAGAGATTAATATTGACAACAGCAATTGTGTTATTTGCTGTTGCAATAATTTATTCGATTAGCGCTTTCGTGGGTGGTGCGTTTTATGACTTTTGTGGGGCTGCTATAAGATGGGTAGTGTTAGGCATTGGTGTTGCTTTTGCTATAACATATATGAGCCAAAAAAACTAAGGTTATCCCCTAGAAACAGGATGAGTAAAATTCCGGTTTCTAGAACCGTTAAGGTGTTGCGGATTATGTGATTTGTGTACAAATATACTTTATATTTTGAATTTATGCACAGGGAACACTTTTCCGAAAAGGGAGATTAAATAATGAGCCGGGCAAACGGACGAAAGAATACTTGTTTGGATTGATGCAGCGCAAAAAAATGAAAATCGGAGGGGATTATATGGATATCACAAAAAAAGTCAGGAAAAGATTTGATTTCCTTACTACTTCTTATGGCCTGATGTGTGTCGTAGACCCAAAGAAACAGGTGGTTTTTTACAATGATAAAATTACCATTACTTTTGCGTATGATTTTTACAGGCATGAATATTTTGATTTATCCATTTCTGAAAATAATACGGTTGTAATGAAGGTTAATTACGGCAACGTCTCTTGGGGCGATAAGGTTTTGGCAGATGAAAAGCTAAGCCAGCGGTTGCAAAATATTTTTAAGTTGCGGCATCAGTTTATAACCTTGTCGGAAAAGAAACTGGATGAGTTAATTGAGATTTATGCTGATTACCTTGAGGATTATATATGCAAATGAAGTTGACTCTGATGGGAAACCGTTTCAGGCGTAATTGGCAGCTAACCGGTTCCGTGCATATCCGCAGTATTCTGCATGACGGCAGCCCCGGTGTGCATTTGTTCCAACAGGACACGTTCCCACTCGGGTAAAAACGCAGCGGTACATAAGAGGTTAAAATACAACCTCTCATGCCTTGGATACAAGGCATTGTCCGGCGTTTTTACACGGTCCTTTATGGAATCAAATGCACACCGGGGCTGCCGTCATGCGGAATACGGAAATTTCAGATACTTCCCCCTCTTTTCTTCGTGCAAAAAAAACGTTTTTATGCTATACTTTACTCATCAGTTTTATAAAAAATGTAAAGGAATGGGAAAACTATGTGGTATGGGAAAGAGTCGGTTTATAAGGAGAAATTTCAGGATGCACTAGGTATTTTTTTTACGGAAGAGACGTTTCCGGAACTTGCGGAAAACAGGGATGATGTAAGCGGCATTTTGCAGGCCGCCATCGACAGGCTGGTTGCGGAGCAGAGTTATGGGATTTTATATATTCCCGAAGGGGAGTACCGGATTAAGGATACTGTCAAAATCCCCCCTTCCGTCCGTCTGATTGGTTACGGAAAAACGAGGCCGGTTTTTGTGCTGCCGGCAGGCACGGAAGGATTTGACAAGGACTTGGATGCCTTGGGGAGAGACCCGATGGCGGCCTTTCTGGAAGGGTATCCCGGTGCAAAGTATATGTTCTGGTTTATCGGGGAAAAGGATACACAAAGTGAAAAACCCAAGGATGCGAATGCAGCTACCTTTTACAGCGCCATAAGCAATGTTGATTTCAGGATAGAAGAAAACAACAAAAGCGCTGTCTGTATCAGGGCGCACTTTGCCCAGCACGGTTTTATCAGCCATTGCCATTTTGAATTGGGGGATGGTCTGGCGGGTCTGTTTGATGTGGGCAACGAGATGGAGGACCTTACCTTTATGGGGGGCTCCTATGGCATTATCTGCCGCATGTGTTCTCCCGGCTGGCCCTTTGCCCTGTTGGATTCCGTGTTTGACGGACAAAGAAAAGCTGCTGTTTTAAGCGGCATGACCGGATTTACGGGATTCAGGCTGGTAATTTCCAATACTCCGCAGGCGTTTGACGTGTATGTGCCTAACAGTTGGGAAAAGCTGTATCTGGAGGATTGCATTTTTGAGAATATAGAAAAAGAGGCTATCACCTGTTATCAGACGGATGCCGTAATATCGCAGGTTAATATCCGAAGGCTTCGCTGCGCGAATGTTCCGGCTCTTATCAAACATGCGGAAAGCGGAAGGGTGCTTTTTCCTGAGTACCCTGTATATGAGGTGGAAGATTACGCATATGGCTATATGCTTGATGATGATAGCGAAGCAGGACACCGGACGGTACAGGTAATCCATCCGTTAGAGATGCTTACCGGGATGCCTGAAAGCGATATTCCCCCTGTGCCGCCCATGGAAAACTGGGTATCCGTACTGGAATACGGAGCAAAAGGGGACGGCGTGACGGATGACACCGAGGCCCTTCAGAGAGCAGTGGAAGAAGCGGATGTCCTGTATTTTCCCCAAGGCATTTATAAAATTACGGATACGGTCTATCTGCGCAAGAGTTGCTGTCTGTACGGACTGAGCCCGATAACCACGCAGATAGTGATAGAGGATGATGAACCGGCATTTGCTGGTTTTGGCACACCGAAGGCATTGCTTGAGACGGCAAAGGGAATTAGCGTTTATTTAAACGGCATTGGCATTGATACGGCAGGAAAAAATCCCCGTGCCGCCGGCATCAAATGGATGGCGGACGCTTCTTCCTATATGAATGACGTAAAATTTGTGGGAGGCCATGGACTGATGTTTCGGGATGGGCGCAATGCTTACGGTTATCTGTATAATGCCAGCCGGACGGCGGACTACAATCCTGACCGTATCTGGGATTACCAGTATCCCAGTTTATGGGTTACAGATGGCGGCGGCGGTATTTTCAAGGATATCTGGAGCGCCAGCCCCTATGCGGAGGCGGGGATTGCCATTACCGACACGGAAACGCCGGGCAGAATGTATGCCATTTCACTGGAGCATCATGTCAGAAGTGAAATCAAACTGCATGACGTAAAAAACTGGAGTTTTTATGCATTCCAGACAGAGGAGGAAAAAGGCGAAGGGCTGGAATGCCTGCCGATAGAGCTGGTTTTATGCGAGAATATAGAGTTTGCCAATCTGTTCCTGTTCAGGGTGGTTGCGGTGGACAGACCCTATGAGGTCGGGATAAAGCTGTGGGACTGCAGGGATATCCGCCTTCTCAACGTACACAATAAGGCGCAGATGCAGTATGTGTTTACCCTGACCTTGCAGGATGAAACAACAGGCTTCTACGGCAAGTCCCCGGAATACGCCAGACTTTGCATCACCGGGGAAAGAGCGGCAAAACCGAAAAGCCAAGAGGGAAATTATCAGATTATAGCGGACGGCTGTGTTTTTGCACAGGGAGCAGCTTTTGACGATGAGGGAAATCTGTACTGGTGTGACAAGACGCAGAAGAGAATCTACAGATATGACAAAATGAAGGGGACAACCCGGCCTTTCTTTGATACCCATTTTATACCCTCTGCACTGGCGGTTGACACCACGGGTCATCTTCTGGTGGCAGTGGATTATTCCGAATTAAAAAAGACGGTGCCCGGACAGCCTTATTCCAGCCATGATACGAGCAATTTCCATCCGTTTTTCTCATGGTTTTACAAGAGAGGGGAAAAGGCATATGCGGTATCCCTTGCAAATCCCTATGACTCCATGACAGAGCTGGAAAAGAAGCCGTCTGACGTCTGCAAGCCGGAAAGGATATTCAGACCGGCGCACCTTGATTACTATGGTATGCTGCGGGAAATCGTGGAACAGCCTATTGAGGGATATTATCTTGCGCCCGACGGCAAGACGGCGCTGGACGGCAGCATTGATATTGCAAGAAGCCTTCTTTTAAAAGAAGCGGTTTTGGGTGAGCCCTTTGTGATGATGAACGACAGCGCCAGAAAATCCTTTTTGTTTGACGTTTCAACCGGGGGCAACCTGCAAAACGGCAGGGTGGCAGGCAGGAAAGGACAATATGGCGGCTATCTGGACGAAAGCGGGATACTCTGGACGGTGGATGACAGGCTTTACGGATTCAAATGCGGAGAGATTATTAAAATGGAAGAAGTTCCGAAAGACGCCTATATGATTGTGGAAAACGGCGGAGACAGGTATCTTTTGGGAAGAAACCGTGTTTACCGTTTCCTTATGATGTAGGGAAATATATCAATCTGTGTAAATCCCATATCTTTTAATATCGTTACGGAGGAGGAGACATCCTCCTCCGTGTTATGTTCGGGAATGGAGGGCACACGGACGAGAACCTGCTTTTGCAGGCAGGATTTTTCCAGTAAATGCAGATTTTCCATTACCGCGTCTATGGTTTTACCCGTATATGTTTGGTAAATGGAAGGGTTTAAGTCCTTAATGTCCACAATAAAAGCATCCAGAACACCAAGAACCTTTTGCAGGCTGCTTTGCGGGACATTTAGTGAGGTCTCTGCTGTCAGTTTCCAGTCCGGTCCGCATACCTGCCTGAAGGCGCGGATAAAGTCTGCATGTAAAAGAGATTCCCCGCCTCCGAAAGTAACACCGCCTCCTGTGGCAAGAAAATACAGTTCATCTATTTTGATCTGCTCATAGAGCATTTCGGGAGTCATAAAGGTACATTTTTTTAAAGTCTCCGGGTTCCATGCATGGGGATTTAAGCAGTAACGGCACTGAAGCGGACAGCCATAGGCGCCTACCAGGGTCGTCACACCGGCCCCGTCTGTAACCAGACGATGTCTGTCTATTCCAAATACCGGCAAAGTGGGGGAGTTGATATCTGATGCACACATAATATCTGCCTTTCAATGGTTATAGGGAAGGATTACTCTGCAATTTCAATATCGCCCGATAGTATCCAATCCGTTTCATCTTCCGATTCTGTGTCAGTGGGTTCCACCATAAGGCCTTCCACCTCATTAGGAATTTCAATGGTTTCGGGTGCTGACTCCTTCACCGGACAGTCGGATTTGTCAGGGGATTTAGTTGTCTCCGGCGTTGGTAAATCCCCGGCAAGCTGGCTCACAGTCGTTTCAGGCTCGACAGGGGCTGATATATAGCCTGCGGAGCCGGGGGGATAATCCGTAGTGGGCGCACATGCGCTGAGACCCGCACAGACGCCGACGGAAATTCCCGCGATGGCAACAGCCTTACCCAGTCCCTGCCTGAGTGCGAGCTCCTTCTCCAGATACCGCAGCTCTGACTCGCATTTCGGACATGTTCCTCTGCAATCCCCCTTGTGGTTGCACTGTGACACAACAAAAGGGATATCATTTTTCTCTGCAATTTGTCTTCTGATTTCTTTTAACGCTTTACATTTTTCTTTGCCTTTCATAATTACCTCCTTTAAGTATTTATTTGCAAAACTTGTTGGCTATGCTAGTGTCATTGTACCCATTGTATATTCCAACACAGGCACGCTCTCGCTTCGGGAAAAACGCAGTTGCGCTAAGCTCGAAAATACCTTGCTAAGCGCAAGCGTTTTTCCAGAGCCTGCTTATGGAATATACAATGTGTACAATTCGGAAGCAGCAAAAGATATTTTCACAAACATCTTTAATTTTCCTCTAAATTAAAACCTTCATTACAGTTACGGTAGCATTCCTCAAATTTTATGGTGAATTTCAAAAATAATTAAGATTTCCGCAAGACTATCTTAACACGAAAGTTTTATAAATAGAATATGTCGGTTTCCGTATTTTGCATGGCGGAAGCCTCGGCGTGCATTTGATTCCATAAAGGACCGTGTAAAAACGCTGGCATTTGGATACCGTATTTTGGTATCCTATGTGCCACTGCGTTTTTACCCGAGCGGGAGCGCGTCCTGTTGGAACAAATGCACGCTGGGGCTTCCGCCATGCAAGATACGGAAACTCAGGATTATATTCAGAAAAAGGAGGAAACACAATGTTTAAGAAAGCGTTATGTCTTTTGCTGGCGGCGGGATTGCTGGTTGGTCTTGCGGGATGCGGAAAACAGGAAACCGCGCAGCAAAGCGGGGGACAGGTGGATAAAGGAAGGTATGTGGAAAAAGAAATCAGCCTTCCGGAGGAGATTTCCGGAAATCTCTATCATATAGGTAAAAAAGGAGAAAACCTGTGTTTGTATGTGCAGGAGAAAAAAGAAGGAGGCGTAGGCGTTGCCTGTTACCTTTACAAAGACGGCAGCTTTGAAAAGGATACGCCTGCCTGGCTGGAAAGCCTTGTTTTTACCGAAGAACAAATGGCTTTGTACGGCGGCATCAGGGTAGTTGAGAACGTAGGCGGAAAATCTTATCTTTATGTCAATCTGATAGAAGGGGAAAACATAATCGGGCATCTGTATCGCTCAGCAGACGGTGTAGAAGCGGAGGATGTGACACCGCAGGACTGGCTTGAGGAGGACCCGGAGTACCACTACTTTGACAGTCCGCAGGACATTGCCGTGCTGGAAGACGGCAGTATTGTGGCCCATTTTTATTCCAAAGAAAAAATATATGACGGGGAAACGCTCTCCCTCTTAAAAGAGTTTCGGTTTCCGGGAGACTTTAGTGGGGAGTATACGCAGAACATCTATGCGGCGGAGGATAAATTTTATTTACTGAGCAGAAGCTATACCGGAGCAGGAATGGTGTTTGGCGGCATTGACGTATATAAACAGGGAACGGATGTGCCGGAAGAAACCATTCAGTGTGAGCAGGAGATTGGCAGCGACAATTTTCTGGATATTCTTTCAGACGGCTCCCTTGTCATCTGCGGTGAAAAAGGATTTTTTAAGAAAAGCGCCGGGGAAGATAAGTGGGAAAAGGTAATTGAAGGGATATACACTTCCCTTGCGTTAAATGACATGTATTGCGGAGGAATTACCGCACTGGATAACGGCAGCTATTATGCCTTTTTTTCCAGAAGCGGCAAAGATATGGCGCTCATGGAGTATGTGTATGATGCGGAGGCGGTGCTTACGCCGCAGACTGTCCTTACAGTGTATTCCCTTTATGAAAATGCAGCGGTAAAACAGGCGGCAGCCCTGTATACAAAGCAGCATCCGGATGTACTGGTGCAGGTTGAAACAGGCATTCCTTATCAGGATATGGAGACAGCTGATGTAGACTCTATTTTGCAGAGCCTGAATGCAAAACTGATTGCCAAAGAAGGGGCCGATATTCTGGTCATGGATGGGCTGGACGCAGATTCTTTTGTGGAAAAAGGCCTTCTTGTGGATGTGCAGGATGTTATAAGGCCTATGGCTGAGGATGGTACACTGCTGAAAAATATTGTGGACGGTTATACCATGGAAAACGGGGCAATCTATATGATGCCCATGAAGATTTCCCTCAATGTATTAATTGGCAACAAAATAGACGCAAAAGAGGCGGGCAGTATCGAGGGCATGGCGCAGGCGCTTGCAGGAAAACAGGAGCCGATACTGGGAGCGCTTACGGTAAGTGATTTTATAGATATGTTTGTGCCGTATATGGTATCCGACATTGTAAACGGCAAGGAAATGGACAAAGAAGCGCTGGCAGGCTATCTGGAAAGCCTGAAAATCATTGCCGATAACGGCGGTATTGTGGAAAATTATACGGATAATATGTATGCATGGAATGCATGGGATGTTGCTTCCGAAGCCGGCGCCGCTTTCTGGGAAACGGAAGGTTTTCTGCAGGCAATGTTCCCGATGGCAATTGTCGATTTGGTAAAGGGAAGCTGGTCTGCATTTGAAAACGCCTATACTCCGGTAGGACAGCTTGGCATCAACAGCGCTTCTCCCAACACGGATGTTGCAAAAGATTTTATAAAATTCGCATTTTCCTTTGAAGTACAGGACGGAGATTTTTATGACGGGTTCCCTGTCAATGTGGAAGCGCTTGAAAACCAGATAAAGAAGGATAGGTCCGACTATGCCGCCTACACGACCATCAGCATCGGCGGAGGACAGGAAACCGGTTTTGAGATTGGCGCAGTGAGCGAAGAAAACGGCAAAAGAATGATTGAGGCTTGTAAGCAAGTAGACAAAATAATCATTCGGGATAAAGAGATAGAAAAAGTAATGGCAGAAGTCCTTCCCGCATACTTAAACGGGCAGAGTTCTCTGGAGGATACCGTTGACAAGATGGAAAGGAGCCTCAGCATGTATCTGGCGGAGTAATCCCTGCCACTTACCCCCGAATTGCTTACCACATACGCATAATCTATATACAATGCTTTTTTTCCTGTTATAATAAGTTTGTAAGAAAAACTTATGTATGCGGGTATAACGATGAAGATACGGATTGAGTTTACGGAAAATTCCATGGAGGAAGAAGTGATTATCCGCTGCAGCAGTCTGAATGACGAGATACAGGCCATTCAGAAGGCCGTGGCGGATATTGCGTCCGGAAGGCAGCGTTTTGTTTTTTACAGGGGCGATACGGAGTATTATCTGTCCCTTCGGGATGTGCTGTTTTTTGAAACGGACGCAAGGGAGGTCAGCGTACACACCATTGATAGCGTGTATCAGACCAGGTATAAGCTGTATGAGCTGGAGGAGCTTCTGCCCGGACACTTTATGCGGGTTTCCAAATCGACGATTTTAAATGTGGAAGCCATTTATTCCATGACACGTAACCTGTCTTCCTGCATCGTGCAGTTTCAGAATTCGCATAAACAGGTATATGTATCCCGCTACTATTACAAACCGTTGAAGGCAAAAATGGAAGAAAAGAGAATAAGAGGAGAAGCATGATGAAAAAAGAGAGAATTTTCTGGGGCGTATTTTTTATTTTAGGCGCAATATTTATTTTGGTGGCAAAGCTGGGGTTTATGCAGGGAGTAGGCATCTGGAGCCTGATTATGACGGTCTTTTGGCTCGCCCTGCTTATTAAGTGCATTATGAAGGTATACTTTTTCGGGATTTTTTTCTCTTTGGCGTTTCTTGTGATTATCTATGCGGGACCGCTTGATACGGTAATGCCCTGGAAGGAAACCTTTACGCTTCAGTCCATTACCCCATGGCCCGTGCTGGGGGCAGCGCTTCTTTTAAGCGTGGGATGTACGATGATTTTTCCCAAAAAACATAAAACCATTTTAGGAATGCATTTTTCGGGAGATGAAACCATTATCGACGAAAAAGATGAGGACAGATGCGAATGTTTCGTAAGGTTTGGGGCATCTACGAAATATATTAATTCGGATGCATTTGAATCGGCTTTTTTAGAAGCCAATTTCGGGGGGCTGAAAGTATTTTTTGATAATGCCGTTATGAAAGGCACGGAGGCGTACGTTACCATGAACAATAATTTTGCCGGCATGGAGCTTTACGTTCCGAAAACCTGGACGGTGGTAAACCAGATAAAAAACAGCTTTGCCGGTGTGGATGAAAAAGGACATTGTATGCCGGATGGTGTGCACACGCTTTACCTGAAAGGGGAAAACTGTTTTGGGGGCATTACCATTATTTATGTCTGATAGGTGATTGCATTTTTCTTTTTATTGTGGTACACTTGCCCGGTAACCTAAGTCAGTCAAATCTTTGGCTGGCAGAAACAAGTGAATACCGGTGTCTACAGGTGCCGGGCGGCTATATTCATAGCCGGGCCCGGTGAAAAGGGAAGCAGGTGAAAGTCCTGCACGAACCCGTCGCTGTAATAAGGGAGTTGCGTTTCCATGTATGCTACAGCCACTGAACCGGATAGGTTTGGGAAGGCGAAACGTGACGATGAGCTTAAAGTCAGAAGACCTGCCTGTGGATTGGTACAAAAAGACCACGAGGAATTGGCCTTGTACATAAATTATGGTATCAAAAGCCTTGCTTTTCGGTGCTGTAATTGCGGTACGGTTAAATTCTCCAATCCCTCTTATATGGCATAAGAGGGATTTTTTTTGCAGAAGAGAGGAGAAAAAAATGGAAGAGAAACAAAAGGGAAAGTTTGACAAGAAGGCGCTTATCGGTGTGCTTGCGCTTGTAGCGGCAGTTATTGTGCTGGCGTCTGTGTATTTTGTATTCAGGGAAAAGCCGGTGGAAGGGGCAAAGAATATTACCATCGAAGTGGTGGATAATGCCGGCGGAAGCAAAATGTATGAAACCGTCACTGATGCGGAGTTCCTGCGTCAGGCGATGGAAGAAACAAAGGGACTTTCATTTTCCGGAACGGAGAGTGAGTATGGACTGATGGTGGAAACCGTAAACGGTATAACGGCAGATTATGCTGCCTTCGGTGCGTATTGGAGTTTTTATGTAAACGGGGATTACTGCATGAACGGCGTGGATTCCCAGCCGGTAGAGAATGGAGACGTTTTCCGGATTGTTTATGAAACCGGTGCGGCAGAGTAACGGACATTTGGCATGGGATGTTGCATTGTACGGCATGCTGGCTGCGGTAATCGAAGTCAGCAAGCTGGCATTGTCCTATTTGCCGAATGTGGAACTGGTAACGTTCTGGATAATCATGTTTACCTTATATTTTGGCCTGCGGACGGTTTATCCGGTTTTTGCTTTTATACTGATTGAAATATGTATTTACGGTATCAATACATGGGTCATTATGTATTTTTATATATGGCCTCTTCTGGTACTGATAGTGTATTTGGCAAGAAAAGCGGATTCCGTATGGTTTTACAGCATATTATCCGGATTTTTCGGGCTTTTTTACGGGGCAGTCTGCTCCATACCTTACATCTTTATCGGTGCAATGGACGGCGGTATCGGCAGCGGACTGCTTCTGGCATTCAACTGGTGGGTGGCAGGGCTTCGCTTTGATATTGTGCATGGTATTGCAAACTTTGCACTGATGCTTGTCCTGTATGCTCCCGTAAAAAAAATATTTAGTCGTATTCCTCTTCCATCCTGGAGCAGGGAAGGGAAAAAATAAACTCAGTTCCGACACCTTCCGTGCTAATGACATTGATGTGTTCTCCGTGGGAAGCAATAATTTCTTTTACAATGGATAGCCCCAGTCCGGTTCCTTTTTTATCCTTGCCGCGCGAGGCGTCTGATTTATAAAATCGTTCCCATATATATTTCAAATCTTCTTTCGGTATGCCGATGCCGCTGTCTTTTACGGAAACAAAAAGTTTATTTTTCTTTTCCGAAGTTTCAATGCGGATTACTGAATTGTGGTGGCTGAATTTGATGGCATTGTCAAGGAGATTGTACAGCACTTGCTGGATTTTGCCCATGTCGGCTGTCACAAACATTGTGTCACCGGTCAGAAGCAGTTCAATGGCAATGGTTTTTTTGCGGCAGGTACCTTCAAAGGAAGCAGCCGTATTCCGTATAATACGGTTGATGTCAAAGTCGGTTTTGTCCAGAAGCATTCCCCGCGTATTTAAGTTATTTAAGGTAAGAAGACTGTTTGTCAGTTTGGTCAGCCGTTCTGTTTCATTGAGTACAATCTGAAGATATTTTTCATGCAAGTCGGGAGGAATCGTGCCGTCAAGCATGGCTTCAAGATATCCTCTGATGGAGGTGAGGGGAGAACGGAAGTCATGGGAGACATTGGCCACAAACTTTTTCTGGTCATCTTCCGAACGGGCAATTTCGCTTGCCATGTAATTTAAGCAGGCAGCAAGATAGCCGATTTCATCATCACTTTCCACCTGAAATTCATAATGCATGTTGCCGGAGGCGTACTGCTCCGTTGCATAGGTGATTTTCTTTAGTGGAACATATACAATCTCTGTAAAAAATATCAAAATGATTAAAGACAGTAAAAACAGGATAACCAGCGTAATATATGAAATATTCAACAGGCTGTTACAGGACTTTTCAATATCCGTCATGGGGGTATGAATCACCAGATAGCCTTTTACTTTATATTCGGAAGTAATCGGCGCTATGACATTGAGCATGTCCTCTTCATAACTGCCAAAAAAATTTCCCACATTATAGTAGGAGCCTGCCGTTATAGTGGGGTCAAAGTTTTCAATGATTACCACATTCTCCACGTTTAAGGGGGAATCCGTGCTTAAAACCATCCTTCCGGATGGATTGATTATGCCGATGGTGGAGTTTAAGTAAACGGAAAGGGTATCAAGCTGGGTCTGAACCGTTTCCAGGGATATGTCATTGGTATACAGTCCTGAAGCATAAGTGTCCGCAATCAGGGTGGCTTCGGAGTAAAGTGCGCTGGCCCGCTCCCTGATAAGGTGTTCCGATGTCATGCTTGGGACAAAGGTTGTTATGATGATAAAGCCGAAAATACCGAAAATGACATATGCCAATATAAATTTCAAGTACAGGGTTTTGTTCATGACAGATTTCCTTTGACTTCAAATTTGTATCCGATGCCCCAAATAGTGGAGAGTTTCCATGCATCATGGTCTTTTATTTTTTCCCGCAGGCGTTTGATATGTACATCCACGGTACGGGTGTCGCCGATATATTCATAGCCCCAGATTTGGTCCAAAAGCTGCTCCCTTGTGAATACGTGATTGGGAGAGGAAGCCAAAAAGTAGAGAAGTTCCAGTTCTTTGGGCGGCATTTCCACGGTATTGCCCATGTAAATAACGGAGTAATTGGTCTGGTTAATGATTAAGTCAGGATATTGCACACATTTTTCGGAAACAATTTCCGGCGCTGCCACAATAGGCTTGTAACGTCTGAGAACGGCTTTTACCCGTGCAACCAGTTCTTTGGAATCAAAAGGCTTTTCCATAAAGTCATCGGCGCCAAGTTCCAGCCCCAGCACCTTGTCAAAAACTTCACCTTTGGCGGAAAGGATAATAATGGGCGTCTGCTGCCTGGCACGGACTTCCCTGCAAACCTGATAACCGTCTATGCCGGGGAGCATCAAATCCAAAAGAATCAGATTGGGCACAAAGGAATCCACAGCAGACAATGCCGATTCGCCGTCCCCCACAATCATCGTTTCAAAGCATTCTTTTGTCAGGTACAGGGAAATCAGCTCCGCAATATTTTCATCATCATCCACAATCAGGATTTTTTGTTTGTTTACCATGTATTGCCTCATTTCCGCGCAGCATTATTGCGCATGAAAGTATGTTCTGAATTACTTAAATGTTACAATAGTGACACCTGCGTCACCTTCCCCAAATTCCCCCAAACGGTATTCTTTCACATACTTTAATCGTTTTAAATGGGAGTGGACAGCGCTTCTCAATGCGCCCGTTCCTTTTCCGTGTACAACGCGGACATTTGGAAGATGCGCGAGGTATGCATCGTCCAGATATTTATCCAGTGCGGAAACTGCCTCGTCACAAGTCATTCCCAGAAGATTGATTTCGTGGGATATCGTCAGTGATTTGGATATTTTCATTTTGCCGCCGGAAGACCTTTGTAATTTGGCTGAAGCAGTTGCAGTGTCTTCATCCTGCAGCAGAACAAGGTCTTTTACGTTTACTGAGGAACGGATAATGCCGCACTGGACAAACAGGTTTCCCTTTGCATCGGGCAGGGTGCTCACCGTGCCTTTAAGCCCCATGGAAAGGATTTTGACAAGGTCTCCCTTTTTCAGTTTGGCAGGGTCAGCGGTCTTTTTGGCCGCCTGCGGCGGTGTCTTTAAGGAAAGCCGTTCATTTTTTTCATTAATCTGGTTCCGGAGTTTATCGCGCTTCTTTTCCAGCTCCCTGATGTCCGTACTGCTGTCAATTTTGTTAAAGCTGCGAATCGCTTCATCGGCCGTATCCTTCGCCTCTTGCAAAATAAGGCGGGCTTTTTCGTTGGCTTCCTTCAGAATCTTGTCCTTTGCGGTATCAAGCTTCTCATTTTTTGCTTTTAACTGGCTCTCAAGCGTCTTAATGCGTTCTTTATAGGCAGTGATTTCCCTGTGTTCTTTTTCAATTGTCAGGCGGCTTTTTTCCAAATCCGCAATTACGTCCTCAAAGCTTTCGTCTTCTTTGCTGATTTGTTCTTTGGCGGCCTGTATAATCTCATCGGAAAGGCCCAGCTTGGAGGAGATGGCAAAGGCATTGCTTTTGCCGGGAATGCCGATAAGCAGCCTGTAAGTGGGCTTTAAGGACTCCACGTCAAATTCACAGCAGGCGTTTTCCACAAAGGGGGTGGAAAGGGCATACAGCTTTAATTCGCTGTAATGGGTGGTTGCCATGGTGCGTATGCCCCTGTCATGCAGGTGGTTCAGGATGGCAATGGCAAGTGCGGCGCCCTCAGTGGGGTCTGTACCCGCTCCCAGTTCGTCAAACAGACAAAGCGCGTTTTCATCAGCTTGTGACAGTATTGTCACAATACTTGTCATGTGGGAAGAAAAAGTAGAAAGGCTTTGCTCAATGCTTTGTTCATCCCCGATGTCGGCATACACTTCTTTAAAAATGGAAAGCTCGGAACGGTCAAGCGCCGGAATATGCATACCTGACTGCCCCATCAGGGTAAATAAGCCCACGGTTTTTAAGGAAACCGTTTTGCCGCCGGTGTTTGGCCCTGTAATCACCAAAAGGTCAAAGTCTTTTCCCAGATGGATGTCTGTGGGCACTACTTTTTTCTTATCCAGTAAGGGATGGCGTCCTTTGCGGATGTGGATATAATGCTCCTCATTGAAAACCGGCATGGTGGCATTCTGCTCCATGGCCAGCTTTGCCTTTGCAAAGATAAAATCCAATGTGGTCATAATACGCTGGTTGGTGGCAATTTCCGTGGTATGGCCGGATACCTGCACGGATAACTCGGCAAGGATACGCTCGATTTCTTTCTGCTCCTGAATAGAGAGCTCCTTTAGCTGGTTGTTTAATTCCACGATGGCAGCGGGCTCGATAAAAAAAGTGGAGCCGGTAGCGGACTGGTCGTGTACCATGCCGGGAACCTGTCCCTTGTACTCCGCCTTGACGGGAATGCAATAGCGGTTGTCGCGCATGGTAATCACCGCATCCTGCAAATAGGTGCGGTAAGAACCGTTTACCATGGAATTTAACTGGTTATGGATTTTCTCCCCTGCCAGGGTTATGCTCCGCCGGACGCGTTTCAGCTCCGGGCTGGCGTCATCCGCAATTTCTTCTTCGGATAAAATACACCTGCGGATTTCCGATGCCAGAAAAGACAAGGGCGTCAAATCGTCAAAATATACCGTCAGGGAATCTGCGGAAGGCTCCTTGCCGTCGCTTCGCCCGTATGATTTGATGCGGGCGGTATTTTCCAAAAATCCGGCAATCTTTAAAAGCTCGGAAGCGGAGAGGGAACTGCCTAACTCCAGGGACTTAATGGAAAAGCCAAGGTCCTTATTGCTTCCGAAAGAGGTGCTGCCGTATTGAAACAGGCGGGACAGGGCATCAGAGGTTTCTGTCTGTGCTTTACGGATTTCGGATATATCCGTAAAAGGAATCAGGCTGCCGCATAGCAGCCTGCCCGGTTCGGAATCGGCTTTTTCAGCCAGGTTTCCGATGATTTTGTCATATTCAAGTGTGTGTAGGACTTTCTTGTTCATATTTTCCTTAATCGTTTTCTTTTATTGTTTCTTCAATCAACTTCATAATGGTTTCAATGGATGCAAGCTGGCGGCTCTGTTTCATGGTGTCAATATAGGTCTGTCTGGAACAGTAAAGTTCCTGTACTTTTTCCGCCAGAAGCGTGTCGGTCAGGTAGTCTTCATCAATGACGATGGAAAAACCCTGCGATTCAAAGGACCGGGCATTTAAAAGCTGGTCACCCCTGCTCTTTGCGGAGGGAAGGGGAATCAGAATGTTGGGCTTGTTTAAGGCAAGAAGTTCACAGATGGCATTTGCACCCGCCCGGGAAATTACCACATCCGCCATTGCAAAGATATCTTTCAGCTCTGCTTTCAGGTATTCAAACTGTTTATAGCCTTTAACATTTAAGAGAAGGTTGTCTGTTTTTTCTTTACCGCACAGATGCACAACCTGAAAATCCTCCAAAAGCTTCGGCAGGGCTTCCCTGACCACTTTGTTGACGCTGGCAGCGCCCTGGCTGCCTCCGATTACCATAATTACAGGCTTGTTGGCGGTAAAGCCGCACATGTCAAGACCTGCAATCCGGCTGCCTGATGAGAGTTCCTCCCGTATGGGGGAACCGGTCAAAACGGCTTTGCTTTCCGGAAGCAGCTTCATGGTTTCGGGAAAATTACAGCAAATCTTTTCAGCCGCCGGAATGCATAATTTGTTGGCAAGGCCCGGCGTCATATCGGACTCATGTATAATGCAGGGAATGCTTAAGGATGCCGCAGCGCGCACTACAGGAACGCTGACAAATCCTCCTTTTGAAAATACAATATCGGGCTGTATCTGTTTCAAATATTTTCTGGCCTGGGAATAACCTTTTATAACACGAAAAGGGTCAGTGAAATTCTTCGGGTCCAGATACCGTCTGAATTTGCCCGTGGAAATACCGTAATAGGGAATATCAAAATCCCCAATCAGCCGTTTTTCGATTCCGTCGTAGGAGCCGATATAGGTAATTTCAAATCCGGCTTCTTTCAAATGAGGAAGAAGCGCAATATTAGGTGTTACATGGCCGGCAGTGCCGCCGCCTGTCAATACTATTTTTTTCATGCATAATGCCTCCGCTCCGATATTACTGCATGGACTCCAATGCCTTGGCAAGCTGGTCAGGGCAGGATGTAGGCTTAAAACCGCATTTAATGCCCTTGAGCTTTGAGATGGCTTCCTCCACGCGCATGCCTTTCACTAAACTGCTGATGCCCTGCAGGTTGCCGTTGCATCCTCCGGTAAACTGTACGGACTCTATAACGCCGTCTTTTACCTCTATGTCTATGGATGTGGAGCAGGTTCCTCTGGTTTGATATCTCATAAAAAGCCTCCCTTGAAAACAATTTCTAAAATAGAATTATAACAGAAATACGGTGGATATGCCAGTGGTTACCTGACTTTTCCCGATATTTTGAAGAAAAAGAGGGATATTTGGCGGTTCTGTAGGATAAACAAAGAATATGTCGATGAAATCCGTCTTTCTCTGTATTGTTCCATCCTTTCATGTTTACTATAATAAAATATGACAAAAGAGTTGGACAACATGGAAGGAGGAAGTTATGTTTGCTGTTTTTTATGAAGAAAAACTGATAACCGGTTTGATGTTTCTATCCTTATTATTAAGCATGATTACCAGAATTATGATAGGGATACTATACCAGAATATGATAAGAGAGACGGAAAATATGTCAACAACCAACAATAAGGCGTTAAAACAATGTAAATTAAAGTTCGCAAACTGCTACCAGTTAAACAACGGGGTTGCGAATATCCCTATTTTTGCGGACAAGTTCTTAAACAAGCTGAAGGTGGGTCCCTTTACATACCAGACACTTTACCATCTTTCCGGTCAGATGATGCTTCTGTCCGTGTTTTTTGCGGGTTTTGGAATATGCAAGTGCATTATTGCCGGGTATAGCGTTGGAACGATTCTTCCTTTTTACATTGTCAGCTTTCTGGGGCTGTACGCGTATTTTGCCGTATCTTCCATTGCCGATATCAAAGGCAGGAGAAGGATATTAAAGACAAATCTTGTAGATTATCTGGAAAATCATATGGTTAACCGTCTGGCGCAAAAAGACCCCTTTTTGGAGGAGGATGTCGCGGGTAAAAAACCTGCCGCCAAAGAAGGCAGACAGAGAAACGCCATCGAGCTGATGCCCGTCCACGGCGGGGCAAGGGAAAGGATAAAGGCTGTTCCCGCCGAGGCTAAAGAAGAGGATGAAGAAAGCGGTGTATTCACGCTGGCGGAGGAAAAGGAACTGGAAGAACTGCTGAAAGAGTTTTTGACATCTTAACGTGTAGGGAGGGATTCCGCATTTTGCGCGGGCGGCGGGGGCACGGGAGCAAATTTGTTCCAACAGGACACGTTCTCATTCGGGTAAAAACACAGCGGCACATAGGATGTCAAAGAACGCCATCCAAGGGCCGGTGTTTTTACACGGTCCTTTATGGAATCAAATTTGCTCCCGTGCCCCCGCCGTTCGCGCAAAATGCGGAATCTTAATACGGACGGTAAGTTTTTCCTTGAATTTGCAAAATAACTCTGTTACACTGTAGATGGTTGAAATGGAAGATATTGTATATACTAAAAACGAATATACAAAAAAGAGGAGTGTAAAAATGAGCGAAAAAGTTACATTGGATTATTCCAAAACAAGTCCTTTTATTTCCGCAGAAGAAATAGAGATGATGAAAAAACAGACGCTGGATGCCAAGGATGTGCTGGTGGGAAAATCGGGCGCCGGGAGTGATTTTCTGGGCTGGATTGATTTGCCTGTAAATTATGACAAGGAAGAGTTTGCCCGTATCAAGGAAGCGGCAAAAAGAATCCAGCAGGATTCAGAGGTTTTGCTGGTTATCGGTATCGGCGGTTCCTATCTGGGAGCACGTGCCGCCATTGAATTTTTAGGGCATAGTTTTTATAATGTTGTGGACAAGAGCATCCGCAAAGCGCCTGAAATTTATTATGTTGGCAATTCCATCAGCTCCACCTATATCAAACATCTGATGGACGTGGTAGGCGACAGGGATTTTTCCATTAACATGATTTCCAAGTCCGGCACGACCACGGAGCCCGCCATTGCTTTCCGTGTATTTAAGGAGATGCTTGAGAAGAAATACGGTAAAGAGGGTGCGGCAAAGAGAATCTATGCAACAACTGACAAGGCAAAGGGTGCGTTAAAGCATGTTGCCGATGAAGAAGGATATGAAACCTTTGTGGTGCCCGATGACGTAGGCGGTCGTTTTTCCGTTTTGACGGCAGTGGGCCTGCTTCCCATTGCAGTCAGCGGAGCAGACATCGACAAGCTGATGGAGGGTGCGGCCAGCGGCAGGAAGTATGCGCTGGAAAATGCATTTGAAGAAAATGACGCCCTGCAGTATGCGGCGCTTCGGAATATTCTTTTAAGAAAAGGCAAAGCGGTTGAAATTCTGGCAAATTACGAGCCCAGCCTGCACTATGTTTCGGAATGGTGGAAACAGCTTTACGGCGAGAGTGAGGGCAAGGACAAGAAAGGCATCCTTCCCGCAAGTGTGGATTTGACTACAGATTTGCATTCCATGGGTCAGTTTATCCAGGACGGTTCCCGTATCATGTTTGAAACAGTACTTGATGTGGAGAAGTCCCGTGAGGAACTAATCATCGGAGAAGAGCCTGTTGATTTGGATGGTTTGAATTATCTGGCAGGCAAGACGGTTGACTTTGTCAACAAGAGCGCCATGAACGGTACTATTCTTGCCCACACAGACGGACAGGTGCCGAACTTTCTCGTGAAAATTCCGGAAGTAAACGAGTTTTATCTGGGTGAACTTTTCTATTTCTTTGAATTTGCATGTGGCGTAAGCGGTTATCTGAATGGGGTAAATCCTTTTGACCAGCCGGGTGTGGAAAGCTACAAAAAGAATATGTTCGCACTGCTCGGAAAGCCGGGTTATGAGGCGCAGAGGGAAGAACTGCTTAAGAGATTATAATAGGGACACTTACAAGCGGAACAATTAATAATGTGGAAGAATGAATACGCAGACGTAGAACGCGCCTGCGTATTTTCAACGGGTAAGAAGGCTGCGCTCCCGGATTTTGCGTGTGCGTGGGGGGGAGAGCGTGCGGCAGCATATTTGATTCCATAAAGGACCGTGTAAAAACGCTGGTACTTGGAGGTTGTTTTTCAACCTCTTATGTACCACTGCGTTTTTACCCGAGCGAGAGCGTGTCCTGTTGGAACAAATATGCTGCCGCACGCCCTCCCCCCACGCACACGCAAAATCCGCCCCAGTCCTCCAAAGAAAGGAAAAAACGCATGGAAAAACATCTGCAAATTGTAATACTGGAACGGAACAGCGTAGGAACGGATATTGACGTATCCTGCTTTGAGGAACTGGGGGAGGTTGTCTGCTATGCCAATACGGTTACGCCTGAGGAGGTGCGGGAACGTATAAAGGAGGCGGATATTGTCATTGCCAACAAAGCGCCTTTGCGGGAAGAAACCCTGAAGGATGCCTTGCATGTGAAATTGATTTGCGAGTTTGCCACGGGATATGATAACTGTGATATTGCTTATTGTAAAAACAGGGGTATCAAAGTGGCAAATGTGGTGGATTATTCCACCTGTATGGTGGCGCAGCATACTTTTACGCTGGCGCTTGCGTTGACGCAAAAGCTGGCATATTATGACAACTATGTCAAGTCCGGCAAATACAGCGCGCAGGACAGGTTTTCTCATTTTGACATGCCTTTTACGGAGCTGGATGGCAAGACATGGGGCATTATCGGCATGGGACATATCGGAAGAAAGGTGGCGGAAATTGCATCGGCCTTTGGCTGTAATGTCATTTTTTATTCCATTACCGGAAACAGCACTGTGGATGCGTACAGGCAGGTAGACAAGGACACGTTGCTTGCCGAGAGTGACTTTTTATCCCTGCATTGTCCTCTGAGCGACCTTTCCAGAAATATTATGGACAGGGAAGCTTTCCGGAAAATGAAAAGGTCAGCTATTTTGATAAATGTGGCAAGGGGCGGCGTGGTAAATAACCGGGATTTGTATGAGGCATTGATAAACGGAGAAATCCTGGCAGCAGGACTGGACGTACTGGAAAAGGAGCCTTTGGAAAAGGAAAACCCTTTAAGCCTGATTAGCGACAGCAACCGACTTATCATCACACCGCATCTGGCGTGGGGAAGCGTGGAGGCAAGGAGCCGCTGCGTAAAAGAAACTTTTTTGAATATTCAGGCATTTTTAAAGAATGAAGAAAGAAATCTGGTGTAAATTAAAATTTTAGTTGCCGTCCCATTATAAATGCGGTATCCTTAAATAAGAAGCTTGTTATGATTACACAATTCTACTTTTCAGGGGGTACATGGATGAACTTATTGGATTTTGTAAAGTTGGATGAATTACAGAACATGCAGGATTTGTTTGCAAGCGCAACGGGACTGGCGGCAGTCATCGTTGACAGGGAGGGAAATTTTGTTACCCAGCCCAGCAACTACACCGACTTTTGCATGAATTATACCAGACAGTCTTCACTTGGGGCAAAAAGATGTGCAAGGTGTGATGCGGAAGGAAAAGGCGCATACTTTTGCCATGCGGGATTGATGGAATTTTCGGAGCCGATTATGGTGGAGGACGAGCATTTAGGCAATATCATAGGCGGCCAGGCCCTTACAGGTGAACCGGATATTGCAAAGTTTGAACAGATGGCAGAGGAACTTGACCTTCCCAAAGAAGAATATATTGAGGCCCTTGGAAAGGTGGCAATCCGTTCGGAGGAGTCCATTCGTGCTGCTGCAAATCTGCTGCAGGAAATGGTAAATATGCTTGTGAACTCACATTATGCATTGGAAAAAGAGAAAGAAAAACTTTCCGTTCTTTCTGAAAAGGTGGCGGATGTCATTGATGATTCCCAGCAGATTGTGACGAAAGCAGCAAGCCTTGAAAAGATTTCTTATAAGCAGAACATTCTTTCCTTAAACGCCTCCATTGAATCGGCCCGTGCCGGTGACGCGGGAAGGGGTTTTGCGATTGTGGCGAAACAGATTGGAGAGTTGACGAGAGATTCTTCTGAAATATACAGTTCCATTATGAAGGATGCGGATGCCATCCGTGTATCGGCAACCAAGTTGGATGAAATCTTTAAGAGCTGATTGGAAGGGAACGTTTTTGCGTTAAGTGACTTGACATGATTGCAAAATGTAAAGAATTGTTAACTAAATACAGGGAGATTGTTGTTTATCTGATTGTCGGTGTGCTCAATACCATTGTATCCTGGGGAGCCTGCTTTATCTGCAAATGGCTGTTTTTAAACCCGGATATTTCATGGCAGAATGATATTATCAATACTGTCGGATGGGTGGTCGGCGTCAGTTTCAGTTATCCGTTAAACAGAAAGTGGGTATTCAAAAGCAAAAATCCGCGTATATTGAAAGAATTTTGCGGGTTTGCCGTCTCCCGTCTGTCCACATGGATACTGGATATTGTGATTATGCGGGTTACGGTAAATGTATTCCATATGCATTACTGGATAGCAAAGATATTTATTTCTTCTGTATTGGTTATGATTTTGAATTATGTATTCAGTAAAGTTTGGATTTTTAATAAGAAAAAATCTTAAGAGGCTTCTTTGAAAAAAGAAGATTAGAAATGAAGCCAAAAGGGTATCGGCATATTAAACCGATACCCTTTTATTCTGCCCTTACAATAAGGAAAATGGTCATAAGGTTAACTAATCGTTAAAATAGCCTGTCAAACCGCTCCATGGCTTCTATTGTATTTTCCCTGCTTCCAAAGGCTGTCAGGCGGAAGAAATATTTACCGTTGTTGCCGAAACCGGCGCCGGGTGTTCCCACGACCTGAATCTGTTCCAGCAAATAATCAAAAAACTCCCATGATTCCATGCCTTTGGGGCATTCAAACCAGATATAAGGTGAATTGACGCCACCAAAATAGCGGATGCCCTTTTTGTCAAGACATGCTGCAATAATGCGGGCATTTTCCTGATAATAGGCAATGTTCTCTTTGCATTGGCGCATTCCCTCTTCGGAGAATACGGCAGCGGCGCCTTTTTGCACAATATAGGAAACGCCGTTGAATTTTGTGGTTTGTCTGCGGTTCCACATGGCGTTTAAGGACATTTCCGAACCACTTTCCGAAGCAAATTTTAAATCTTTTGGTACAATGGTATAGCCGCAGCGGGTTCCGGTAAAGCCTGCGGTCTTGCTTAAAGAGCAAAATTCAATAGCGCATTTTCTGGCGCCGTCTATGGCAAAGATACTGCGGGGCAGTGATTTATCCGTGATAAAGCACTCATAGGCGGAGTCATACAGGATAATGGCATTGTTAGCCAAAGCATAGTCCACCCATTCCTGCAGCTGGGCATGATTGTAGGCCGCGCCGGTAGGATTGTTGGGGGAACAGATGTAGATGATGTCGGCATGGACATTTTGGTCGGGCATCGGCAAAAAGTTATTTTCCGCATTGGCATTGATATAGGTAATGTTTCTGCCGTTCATGACATTGGTATCCACATAAACGGGATATACCGGGTCGGGAATCAGAATTACATTGTCCTGCGCAAAGAGGTCCGTAATATTTCCGGTATCGCTCTTTGCCCCATCGGACACAAAAACTTCGTCTGCTTCTATATCCACACCGTTTTCGGCATAATAGTCCACAATGGCATTTCTTAAAAAATCATATCCCTGTTCGGGACCATAGCCTTTGAAAGTCTCGGAAGAGGCTTGTGCATCCACACCTTCATGCAGGGCATGGATTACGTTTTCACCTATGGGGCGGGTGACATCACCGATTCCCAGACGGATGATTTTTTTGTCCGGGTTTGCCTGTGAGTAAGCCGTGACACGGTGGCCAACCTCGGAAAAAAGGTAATTCTGTTTTAAGTTTAGATAGTTTTCATTTAATTTAGGCATATTTCCTCCATTTCCAAAGCAGTTTCAGCTTTATGTCAGTTGAGTTATCATGTGCGCTACCAGATTTGCGGAATGCTTTGCGGCCGCCCGCTCAAAGGTGGGGTAATCCATTTCTGCACTGTCGTCCGCTTTGTCTGATATGGCGCGTATAATTACGAAAGGAATACTGTTCAAATAAGCGCCGTGCGCAATGGAGGCCCCTTCCATCTCCACACAGTCACCGCCAAACTCTTCTATAAGGTGCTGCTTTAGTTCTTTACTGGATACAAACTGGTCACCGCTTACCACCCTGCCTGTTCTGACATGAATGTCAGGATTTGCTTCCTGACAGGAACGAACCGCTATAGCAGCCATGTCAGGGTCAGCCTGAAACTCCCTGAGACCCATTTGCGGAACTTCTCCGGGCCTGTATCCGAATATTGTAGCGTCCATGTCATGATGCAGGGCATCTGTTGAGACAAGGATATCCCCGATGTCAAGCGCCGGGTTTAAGGAACCGGCAACACCGGTATTGATAATATGCGTCACGTGGAAAACATCTGCAAGAATCTGCACACACAGTGCGGCATTTACCTTTCCGACGCCGGAGCGCACAACGACCACATCCGCATCATTTAAGGTACCTGTATAAAAATCCAAGGATGCCTTTTTTACAATCTCTGTGACAGACATCTGATTTTTTAACTGCTCCACTTCCAGTTCCATGGCGCCGATAATGCCAATCTTGTTCATCTGTAAAACTCCTTTCTTATTCCGGATAAATCAGGCGGCTGTCGTCTGCTTTGCAGAGGACATTATCCAGGTATTTTGCTGCAAGGTAGTTTGCCATGGGCAGGTTCATATCCAGATAGTTGCCGCAGTCTTTTGGGGACGCGCCCGGTACTTCATCCTTGTACTCGCGGATAAACTCGTACAATTCCACTATCAGGGGAAGAATATCCTTTGAAGTGTAATCGCCTGCCAGCAAAAGGTAAAATCCGGTACGGCAGCCCATAGGTCCGAAATATATGGTTTTTTCCTTATATACAGGATGATTTCGCAAAAAAGTAGCGGCAAGGTGCTCTATGGTATGTACCTCCGCTGTGTTCATAACAGGCTCTTCATTGGGGCTTGTCATGCGCAAATCAAAGGTTGTAATGGTTTCCGCGCCGACTTTGTCCTTGCGGGAAACATAAACGCCGGGCTGAAGCTTGATATGGTCTATGGTAAAGCTGGTAATTTTTTCCATGATTGTCATTCCTTTCATCAGTTTTTCTACAAAATAGAGTAGCGGATTCAGTTGTAAAAGTCAAGAGGCTGCCGTAGGGTTTGGCATATTACATGTCGTCTGCCGGTGCGTGCATTTGTTCCAACGGGGGACGTTCTCACTCCGGTAAAAACGCAGTGGTACATAAGAGGTTATAAAACAACCTCTAAATACCAGCGTTTTTACAGGCCCCCTTATGGAATCAAATGCACGCACCGGCAGACGACATGTAATATGCCATAAAAATTTTTATACTTAAATGAGTGAATATACCTTGACAGGTGAGGTATATTGATATATAGTGTATATCAGAAAGAGAGGGATGCTTATGTCTATTACATCCGACATTTTAAGGGGGCATACAGATGCCATTATTTTAGCCCATCTTTTGGAGCAGGACAGTTACGGATATCAGATTAATAAGGATATCATGAAAAAGACGGACAACAAATATGAATTGAAGGAGGCTACCTTGTATTCAGCATTTAAAAGGCTGGAACAGGCGGGATGCATCAGGACTTATTGGGGCGATGAAACCGTAGGGGCCAGACGACGTTATTATGCTGTGACGGAAGAAGGCAGAAAAGCTTACCAAATTTACAAGAGGGAGTGGGAGGAAGCCAAGGCAATGATTGACCAGTTGATAAAATAGCAAAAAAATTTAAAATCCGGAAAAGAAATAATTGTGCCGCCGGTGCGGCAGAGTGGAGGGAAATATGATTGAAAAAATAAGAAAACATTTTAATGAGCTTTTTGCAGATGCTCCTAAGACAAGAAAAGCGATGGAGATGAAGGAAGAAATGATTCAGAACAGCACTGAAAAGTATCAGGATTTGCTGGGGGAAGGGTATTCGGAAGAGGATGCCTATGAAAATGTTATCGGCTCTATCGGGGATGTCACGGAATTGTTTGAGGACCTGGAAGAAAAGAATCTGCTGAATTTGTCGGAGAAGGACAGAAAGAAAAAGGCAGTGCTGACATCGGCCGCTGTCGGTATGTATATTTTTGCGGGCTGCGTCTTTTTCCTGTGCCAGATGCTTGACGGAGTCTGGCGTACGCGCTGGGATTTTTCCACATTGGCGCTGGTTCTGGCGGCAATCTGCTGCATACCGCCGACCTGTATGCTGGTCTATGCGTCCAACATGTATCCGGATTACAAGAAAAAAGAAGAGGAAAATATGGTGGAGCAATATAAGGAATCAAAGCACACGAGCAACAGGGAAAAGGCAATCAAGGGCTCTGTCAGCACTATTATCTGGACATTGGTGATTGTGTTGTATTTCCTTATCAGCTTTGCTTCAAGCGCATGGTATATTACCTGGGTTATCTTTTTAATTGGCGGATGTGTGCAGGCGGTTTTTGAACTTTTGTATAGTCTGAAGCGTGGGGATTGAAAATAAAAGTGACATAGAAGCGAGGTAAAGGTTGAATAAATTGCTCGATAGCAATTTATTCAACCAAGAATTTGTGCCGAAGCGTCACAAATTCCATGATGGCAGAGCAAAATCTGACATTTTACTCGCCTCCTCAGCGAAAAACGCTTCGGAATGGAGAGAAAAATGAAAGCGGCAAAGATTGTACTGATAACGGTTTTATGTGGGTTGATTGTATTTTTATGCAGTATTTTGGGGATGGGAATGCGGGGAGGCGGCTCATTTTTGTCCGGCAACGGCGTCAGTATCTTTCCGGAATACGAACTGGTGCAGGAATGGGAAATGTCCCCCGATGCCATAACACAGCTGCGTGTAAATTATAATATGAATAATAACGATGTTCTTATATATGAGGGTACAGGGGACAAAATTGTGATACGTGAGTATGCAAATTTTGAGATGGAAGACAGACAACGCACCATCGTATCTCAGGAGAAAAACGAATTGACAGTGCAGGGAAGGAACCGTAGCTTTATGTTTTTCTATATTGGAGGAGGCCGTCATGCTTATACGGAAATTTACCTGCCTGAGGGATTTACCCCTGATATGTATATCAAAACCCTGAGCGGTGATATTGTGGCCGGAAGGGACATTTCGGAGGGAAACAGCTTTGAAGTTTCCAGCACCAGCGGCGATATCCATTTTCAGAATGTGAAAGCGGAAAGCATTGTGGCGTGTTCCACCAGCGGCGAAATATATTTTGAAGAAGCTGCGGGTATAATTTCCATGTCCACAACCAGCGGTGATATTGCAGTACAAAAGGCAGTGGGTAATGTTTCCATATCCACGACCAGTGGTGAGATTATGCTGCGGGAGGCAGAAGGCAACGTATCGGCATCCACAACCAGCGGTGACATCACGATACAGGGAGGCGGCGGAGAAAGACATGTCAATTCCACTTCCGGTGAAATCAGGCTGGACGGGGTAAATGGAAAATTTGACTTAAACACGACGAGCGGTGATATTAGCCTCGGGGATGGAACAGGATATGGGAAGGTGCATACAATCAGCGGGGAGGTCAGGGTCGGCTTGATTGGCATACAGGGAAATCTTTCTGTCACAACAACCAGCGGCGACGTTTTTTTGCAGCTCCCGTCCGAAGCGGAATTTGCATTTGATTTTGATTCGGCAAGCGGGGAATGTGAAACCTTTTTTGACGAGGCGCTTTCTTTTAACAAAAAGGGCACGTCTGCATCAGGCGTCTATGGAAACAGTGCAGATATGGAAGTAAAGATTTCCACAACCAGCGGTGATGTGTGGATTTCGGAAAATTAAAAAGAAACAAAAAACAGAGGGCAGAACCGATGGTACAGTGGGTTCTGCCCTTTCCTCTACAATAATTTATTTTACTTTTTCAAAGGTAAGCCTTTCAAATGCGGCTTCTGCTTCTTCCTGAGATGCAAGACTGGCTATGATAACAGCGGTTTCACTTCCTTTTATTTTGAACAGGAATGTTGTTTCCATCCCTGCGGCTCCGTCAAATTGATAGAGATAAAAGTTTGGTGAATCACTGGGCGTTGCTTTCAGGATATCGGCGTCTGACGCCATAATTGCAGCGGCATATGTATCAAATCCGGAGGAGGTTAAAAACATGCCGTTCAGAACATCTTCATCATCTTTTTGGACCGTAATCATCCCATCTTCCTCCAGTAGGTTGTAGCCCCCGGTTGTATTCAGGGTTACCTTAACCGATTCACCGTTTTCTATCTGGAAGGTAAGGGATTTGCCGGTGCTGCAGGCAGTAAATGCAAAAGCCATAAGCATGCACAAAAGGGTTGCAATGGTAAGTTTTTTCAGTTTCATAATGTATTCTCCTTGTTTAATTTTCTATCCTGATACAGATGGATGAACTCAGGATAATTTTTTTGGTATAAATTCATCAATTGGCCGGTGTAGCCAATAATGATAGCGGAATTGGAGGCTGACAGATTTTGTAAAAAGGATTGGCAGCCTTCTTTTGTCGGAATGGAAATGGATTCCTTTTTCTTGTCATCCGTATAAAGCATAATCATATATGTCGTATTGACGGTTCTACCGTATTTTTTATGCTGGGTTTCATGGGTATAAGCCCAGATTATTTTATCCAGCTCTATGGCAAGGGTTTTGGCATTTACCGTAGAAAACAAATACCGCTTTCCTATCTTTATGTCACGGAGAATTTCTCCGGAAGCTTGATAATCGCTGTCAGCCATTTGAATGTTCATATCACCGCCGGCGCTGAGGGCTTTTACCATTGCTTTTTGATAACCGCCTGTCAAAGCCTTTATCAGCATGTAAAGAGAAATAATTAAAAGTTATATGCCGATACAGGTAAAAATACAGGAATTAAAGATAGGACCTGTTGATAATTTGTTTACCGCAATGTAATAGGGAGCGCAATAGGAATCAAATTGCTCATTGGTATAGTCACCGGATATAAAAAAGTCCTTGTAATAACGCAGCATTTTATCATCCATAGGACGTATTTGACCGCGTAAAGTAATGGAAGTACGTAAATCCAATTTATCATAACTGTCAAGAAATTTATAACTATTCTTAATCACGGAGTCCATTTTGTCATAATATTTGGATGGAATCTCAATACCCATATATTGAAACCAGAGACTGCTGTCGGCCATATAAGGTTCCAGACCGCCAATCAGAATGACATAATACTTATGCGAACTTCTGCGGGAAACTGTAGAACCGTATTTGTTTTTGGTGGTGGTAATTTCTTCCATGTAATCGCCGAATGTCAGATTTAAATCAAGTGTGACATACTGACCATCCAGTTCTTCCATAGTCAGGCTTTCAAAAGGAACCGGACCCTTTAAAACAGTAATGGCATCACGACCCCAAATGCCAAGTAAAATAAAGGCTAAAACCGTCATAATGATAATTCCGGGCATCACTTTCTTAAGTGATATCTTTTTTAATTCTTTTAACATTTTCCGCCCTCTTCTCTTTTGATTGTTTATTTAGATTTTAATATCCTGCAATGATTCTTTCAAGGTAAATTATCTAACAATCTTAATTGCCCAATATCGGCAAAATTGTTTTATTCTTTCTTTTTATTTTAAGGCCGGTGTAAGTAACAAGGGTGTATGAATTTTCATCCATACACCCTAAAAATGATGATAACCTTGGTATTAAGTGTTTTTGGTTAACCAAAATATCTCTTAAGAAGTCCCTCAAATGCCTTACCGTGTCTGGCTTCGTCACGAGCCATTTCATGAACAGTATCATGAATGGCATCCAGATTAAGCGCTTTTGCACGTTTCGCCAAATCAAATTTGCCTGCGGTAGCGCCGTTTTCAGCGTCAACCCTCATTTCCAGATTCTTTTTGGTGGAATCGGTTACAACTTCACCTAACAGTTCTGCAAACTTAGCAGCGTGCTCAGCCTCTTCATAAGCGGCTTTCTCCCAATACATACCGATTTCGGGGTATCCTTCCCTGTGGGCAACCCTTGCCATGGCAAGATACATGCCGACTTCCGTACATTCGCCTTCAAAGTTTGCACGAAGGTCTTTGATGATATCTTCGGGAACGCCCTGTGCAACGCCTACCACATGCTCGGCTGCCCATGTTTTTTCAGCGGACTGTGCAGTGAACTTTTCAGCGGGAGCATGGCAGATGGGGCACTCAGCGGGTGCAGCATCTCCTTCGTGAACATAACCACATACCTGACATACAAATTTCATACTTTTCTCTCCTTTTTTATGTTATCTTTTTTATATAAATTTTCTCTTTCTCCGGAATGTTATGGAACAAAGAAAATTTATGGTTTAAAATTTGAACGTATATTTTCAGGGCTTTTATTTTTTCTTCCACCTGTGCCGCTATTTCCTCCCATTCTGTTTCTGAAATAACGGGACCGGTCAGATAAACTGCCGTCCAAGGAGAAGATATATGCTTCCGTCGATAATTTCTGTAATTGTCAACGACTCAACTCCCCTGGGCTTTGAAAATACAGAATATATACCAAGCAGCGATTCTATTTCATCGGAACATACATTATACACATAACTGTCGTAGGATTCCCTGATTACCGCACTGTAAAAGTTATCCGTTATAGTCAGGACGTCGTCTTCCATCGTTATATATATCATATAAATCTCTTCACTGCCGGTTTCGCATATCTGAAATGAGTAATATGGATTACGCCAAATGGATTGCGGTTCTCCCCCGACAAAATCGAAACTGTAATCGGGATATTTTTCACTTAAATAATCCAGAGACATCCTGTAAAACAGCAGCATTTTTTCCTGAGAGGAAGATAACTCCCCACTTTCTATTTTTTCGACATTATAATCTGAGGGAAAAATTTTTAACAGCAGTTCGGCTTCTTCGTCGGTCATTGTCAGTTTTTTTCCGGGCGATTTGCATCTTGCCTATTTCGGAAAGCACATCCGCTTATGCAAAACATCAGTATTGCAAGTACAAGTAAAAAAATTGTTTTTTATTGTTCCTTTTCTTTCTCATGGCAGCACCATCCGCATTTGCCGTAAAAGTACGTGACATGCCCGGCTATTTTTCCGTCAAAGTTTGCATCCGCTATATCTACAATGGATTCAAAGCTTTTCATGTCAAGGTCGATTACCCTGCCGCATTCGCTGCATACAAAATGGTAGTGGGGAGTGGTATCATAATCAAAATGGTCCACGCCGTCCCCGACACGGAGCCTGGTAATTTCTCCGGATTCGGCTAGCATGGTCAGATTGCGGTAGACTGTACCGAGGCTGATATTGGGTATCTGCTGCCGAATCGCCATATATACATTGTCCGCTGTGGGATGGTCTTTGCGGGAGGCAAGATAACGTTTGATTTCTTCCCGCTGCCTGCTGTATTTGGTAGCCATTTCTCCTCCTGATTAAAATTAAGAATCATTACTGTTTTTATTATATAATTTTTTTGTGGTTTGTCAATAAGTGTTTATACTTTTTTTAGGATAATCTTCTTTTCAGTTAATTCCATTTTGAATTGGAAGATGCTATAATGTCTTTATTCGAGAAAGGAAGAACACCGGTATGAAGTTTAAGACAAGACTGAAGGTGACTTTTGCAGTGATTGTACTGGTGCCTATTGTATTGATGACATTTGCGTTCATGCTGATAGGCGCTACGCTGTTACGAAGCCAGAGGATATCAGGCTTTGGTGATGTGGATTATACAACCATGTCCGACGGGGTACAGGCCGTCGGCCTGCAGACGCAGCTTTTGTATGAGGAATTGCTAAAAAAGCTGGAAGAGAGTCCTTATATTTTTGAAGACGAGGCGTTTCTGGATTCTGTCAGTTCCGACATCGGCAGGAAAAATTCGTATATCCTCGTCAGAAAAGACGGCGAAATATATTATACGGGAAATAAAATTGCAGCGGAACAGATTATTGATAAGCTGCCGGAATATGGGCAGGATAATCCGGAAAGTTTCTCGGGATATTTTTTTAATGATTCGCAAAAATATGTAAAACAGCTTGATTTTGTGTTTTCCGACGGTACGCCGGGCAGCCTGTTTATCATATCGAGGGTGGTCAGCCTGATATACAAGCCGATGCTGGTTGATATGTTTATTGCCATCTGCGCAATTTTAGTATTTACCAGTATTATGCTTACCAGATGGATACACAAGGGTGTGTTCAGACCGATAAACCAACTGAATGTGGCGATGAAAAAAATCAAGGACGGTAATTTTGATTATATGCTCTCTACGGATTCCAAAGGAGAAATCGGGGATTTGTACCGCAATTATGAAGACATGAGACTGAGGCTTAAGGAATCCACCGAAGAAAAGATGGTGCAGGAAAAGCAGAACCGGGAATTAATCAGCAATATCTCCCATGATTTAAAAACACCTATCACAGCGATTAAGGGCTATATGGAGGGTATTCTTGACGGTGTGGCGGATACGCCGGAAAAAATGGACAAATACATTAAGACAGTCTATAACAAAGCCAACGATATGGACAGACTGATTAATGAACTGACTATTTACTCCGGAATTGACAGTAACCGTATCCCCTATAATTTCCACCGCATCAATGTAGCGGACTATTTCGGGGACTGTGTGGAGGAGGTTGGGCTGGACCTTGAGTCGAAAAACATAGAGCTTAACTATTCCAACCTTGTGGCGCCGGATACCATTATTATTGCCGACCCGGAACAGATGAAACGGGTTATCAATAATATTATCGGCAACAGTATCAAATATATAGATAAAGCCAAAGGCGTCATTGACATCAGGATACTGGATGAACTGGATTCGGTAAGGATAGAGATTGAGGATAACGGGAAGGGCATTTCAGCGAAGGATTTGCCAAAAGTCTTTGAGCGCTTTTACCGAACGGATGCATCCCGCAATTCATCACAGGGCGGCAGCGGCATCGGATTGTCTATTGTAAAGAAAATTGTTGAGGACCATGGCGGCTATATCTGGGCGACCAGTAAAGAAGGGGAAGGGACCTGTATGCATTTTGTAATCCGCAAGTACAGGGAATTACAAGATACACCGAATGAAGGCAGGAAAAAGGAGGAATATTCATGAGCAGGATTTTAATTATTGAAGACGAAGAGGCAATTGCCGATTTGGAGAAAGATTATCTGGAACTCAGTGATTTTGAAGTGGAAATTAAGAATACAGGGGATTCGGGCCTGGAGGCTGCGCTTACGGAAGATTTTGACTTGGTGGTTCTTGATTTAATGCTTCCGGGGATGGATGGATTTGAGGTCTGCAAAAGAATCCGGGAGGAGAAAAATATTCCCATCCTGATGGTATCCGCGAAAAAGGATGATATCGATAAAATACGCGGATTGGGTCTTGGTGCGGATGATTACATGACAAAACCCTTCAGTCCCAGTGAACTTGTTGCCAGGGTAAAGGCGCATATGGCGAGATATGAAAGGCTGGTTGGCACTGCCGTGAAAACCCAGAATGATATTGTGGAAATCAGGGGTATCCGTATTGACAAAACAGCCAGAAGAGTTTATGTGGACGGTGTGGAAAAGGCTTTTACCACAAAAGAATTTGATTTGCTGACATTTTTGGCAGAGCATCCCAATCATGTATTTACAAAAGAAGAGCTTTTCCGGGAAATCTGGGATATGGATTCCATCGGTGACATTGCCACTGTTACTGTTCATATCAAGAAAATCAGGGAAAAGATTGAATATGATACCGCAAAGCCCCAGTATATTGAAACCATCTGGGGAGTGGGGTACCGGTTTAAGATATAAAATTATGGCGGCTTATGGCTTCCCGAAATTGTTTTGTATCCTTGGAAAAGATTTCAGTCAGGAAGAATGTGCGCAAAAGAAATAGCAGGTCCGAGGGCCTGCTATTTGTTATGACTAATTGCTTGACCGGTTATTTTGTGACACGCTTTATCACATCAAAAACTGGATAACACAGAAAGCCGCATAAATGCATAACAGGACCATGCCCTGTATGCGTGACAGCTTTCCGCGGATAAGGGTGGGAATTGTCAGAAATGCCATGACAAACAACATGATGGGCACATCCATCACGAGGGAGGCATTTCTTCCTGCAATGGTGGAACTCTGCGGAATGTCAAATGGTGCAAGGGATGCGGATATGCCGCTGACCAGTACAAGGTTAAAAAGATTGGCGCCGATAACGTTGCCCAGCGATAAGGAGCCGTGTCCCTTTGCAAGGGAGGTGATGGCTGTCACCAGTTCCGGCAGTGAAGTGCCGAGGGCAACAAAAGTCAGGGCAATCACGGATTCCGGTACGCCCATTGCCGTTGCAATCAGTGTACCGTTGTCTACCAGAAATTTGGCTCCGACGGCAATCAGCGCGGCGCCTGCCACAAGCAGGAAAATGTCTTTAGCCATGGTGCCTGTTTTGGCGGGCGCTTCCGCCATAACCAGTTCTGGCTGCGGGGCGTCTTTCATCTGCATTACTGTGCTGAGCATGTACACTATAAAAATAGCAAGTAAAAGGAAACCGGTTATCCGGCTGAAATGGCCTGTGGTATAAGCGGTAATGGTATAGAGTACAGCCGCCAGGAAAAAGAATACCACGGGTGTTTTCAATGTTTTCTTTTCAATTTTCCCGGGGCGTATTGCAACCGTAATGGCGGCAATCAGCGCCGTGTTGCAGATAATGGAGCCTATGGCGTTGCCGTAGGCAATCTCCCCGTGGCCGCTTATTGCGGAAGTAGCGGAAACCATTACTTCCGGCAGGGTGGTTCCGATGGATACGACTGTGGCGCCAATCAGCAGTTCCGGGATGCGGAAGCGGTGGGCAATGCCCGTAGCGCCGTCAACAAACCAGTCTCCCCCTTTTATGAGTAAAATGAGTCCGGCTATAAAGAGCAGAACAGGTATAAACATAGGTATATCCTCCTTGAAACTGTAAAAATGCTGTGTTACACTGAATCTCAAAGCAAATAATAGCACTATTACGACAGGAAAACAATCATGCAGACAAAAATAATTTTCGAAGATAAGGATATCATAGTGATTTATAAACCTGCCGGCATTGCCGTGCAGAGCGCCCGCATCGGACAGACGGATGTGGAAAGTGAGCTGAAAAGTCATCTTGCCGCAAAAGAAAAACAGGCAGGTTACTCCCCGTATCTGGGTATTGTCCACAGGCTGGACCAGCCCGTGGAAGGGCTGCTTGTATTTGGAAAAAACAGAAAAGCCGCGGCAGACTTAAGCAGGCAGGTGCAAGGCGTGGGCTTTCACAAGGAATACCGGGCCGCAGTCTGCGGAATACCGGGCGCACAAAGCATGGAACTTGTGGATTATCTTAAAAAAGAAGATGGACGGGCCGTTGTATGTGTGGGAGAAGGAAAAAAAGCCATTCTGCATTTGGAAGTATTGCAGACAAAGAAGCTGGGCGAAGATTGCATCTCCCTTTTATCGGTGCGCATTGAAACAGGGCGTTTCCATCAAATCCGCGTCCAGCTTGCCCATGCAGGTTTCCCGATACTGGGTGATAAAAAATACGGCAGCGAAAAAAGCCTTTCCCTATCCAAAACCATGGGGGGTTGCAACACAGCCTTAAGTGCATGCAGATTGTTTTTTCAACATCCTGTTACCCATAAAAAACTGGAATATACTTCCACCCCGGTAAACCCTGTTTTTTCCATTTTTTCTGAATGAAACTTTTGCAAAAACTTCATACTAATTTCCAAAAGCGAAAAGGGAACAGTAGAAGGAGAGAATCGTCATGCTGGAAAAGAAACGGTTTTGGGAAAATAAATATATAGCGCTGCTTCTGATTACCGGAGCAGTCTATTTTTTTCTGCGATACATCAGTCCACTGCTGACACCTGCCATCATTGCCGGATTGTTTTTGACCCTATGCTACCCTACTTTTGACGATATCCAGAAGAAAACCCGAATAAAAAAACAATATCTGGCAAGCGGAATTCTGCTCCTCATACTGGGCATTATGATTGTGCTGGTATGGTGGGCGGGCTCATTTTTGCTTAAGGAAATTCCCATCTGGATAGAAGGAATTGACGGTGTGCAGGAAGGAGTACAGGTATTTTTGACAGAGTCCTGCCATAATGTCGGGGAATTTCTCGGCGTCAATATGGACAAAGTGGGACAGGTTCTGGTGGAGCAGGTGGATATTTTTGTGGAGAACTTTCAAATACAGGTATTGCCGAAAATGATAGGGGAATCGTGGATATACATTAAACAGTTTATATCCATTATTGCAGTGCTGGCAGTTACCATGATTGCCACTGTGCTGTTTGCCAAGGATTATGATACTATTCTTTCGTGGGTGGGAGCACATAAGGAAAGCAGAATGGCTCTGGAGGTTGTACTAAAGGTTATCCGCTATATTGCCACTTTTGTAAAGGCACAGCTTCTTATCATGCTTTCCATTGCAACGGTCTGTGTCATCGGTCTTTTGATTTCGGGAGTGGAATCGGCAGTGTTGTTCGGGCTTTTGGCAGGATTTCTGGATGCGCTTCCTTTTATCGGTACCGGCATTGTGCTGATGCCGCTTGCAGTATGGCAGCTTTTTTTAGGATATCCATGGAAAGCAGCCGTATGTGTGCTTCTCTATGTTATTTGCGCCCTGATTAGGGAATTTATGGAGCCCAAACTGATTGGAAAAAAGGTGGGCGTCTACCCTATTGCCATCCTGATTTCCATTTATGCGGGTCTGAAGCTGTTTGGCATATGGGGAATCGTCAAAGGACCGATTGGACTGGTGCTGATTCAGAAATGTTATGAGGTTTATTTCCGTACTTGCAATGTTGACGACGGAAAGCAAATGCACTATGATGGGAAAGAGAACATGAAATAGAGGAATCGGGATATGAAATGGGTAGGATATTTTAGGGAAAGATGCCGGGGATTGATAACAGATATCAGGGAAATGAGCGTTGCTGAAACCTGCAGGTCCTTTTTGCTTTTGCTGATGAGGTTTACGCTTATTTGCTATCTGGTTGTTATACTGGTGGTGCTTCCCTTTTATTTTTATCGGGATACAGGTTATACGACGATTGGCAGCAGCAAATCAGAACTGTTTCAGAGATGGGGAATCGGTTTGGCGAGGATGTTTGTACATATTTTACTTCTTTACCTTGTCTTTGCTTTTTTTTGCTGGTGGAAAGAGAACAGGAAAACGAAACATAAGGCGGCTCTGCTGATTAACAAGTTTCTTGACGGGCTTTCTGTTACCGACAAATTTGTCATTTTTTATATGGCAGGCTTATGTCTTTCATATTATTATTCTCCATATCCCGAAGTGGCGCAGATGGGTACCAGCGGCTGGTATATGGGATTTTTTCCGCAAATTGTCATGGCAGGTTCTTATTTTTCCATGAAAAAACTGTTGCCGGAGACATTGGCAAAGTGGACGGCGGCCGTCATGCTTTTGGCTTCTTTCGGGGTTTTTCTTCTGGGAGTGTTGAACCGGTACGGCTTCAATCCGCTGGGCATGGCATCTGCAGGCCCAACTTTTATTTCGACAATTGGCAACATCAACTGGTATTGCGGCTATTGGACGGTCCTGTTTCCCATGGGTGCAGGGATGTTTCTCCTGTATGGGAGGGAATCAGGAAAAGAAAAAAGAAAATTATCCTGGCAGCGTGCTGCGCTGGGAATCTTTACCGCCGTGGGATTTGCAGCCGGCATTACGCAGGGAAGCGACAGCGGCATGTTTGCGCTTGCAGCCATGCTTCTGCTTTTGGGATGGCTGGCAGGCAGCAGCAGGGAAAGACTGGAAAGGTTTTTTGAAATGCTTCTGATTTTTTGTGCAGCGCTGATGATTCTGGCAGTGATACAATGGAGATGGCCGGACAGGAACCAGTACATTACATGGATTTACCGTCTGCTCGTACAGACGCCGCTTCCCTGGGGGGCAGGCATGGGGATTTTTCTTGTGTATGTTTTTCTTGTAAAAGGAAAGAGGGGAGAATTGTGCCGTCGTGTTTTTAACGTGGTGTGGCGTACTATGACAGTATTTTTTTGTGCAGCGGTTTTATTGTTTGCCGTTGCAATTGCAGTGAACACAAAGCATCCGGGAAGCCTTGGCAGGTTTTCTGAAATTCCTCTGTTCACTTTCAGTAAGGACTGGGGAAGCTTTAGGGGCGGTACCTGGAGAGCGGGAATTACGACATGGCAGTCACAGGATGTTTTGCATAAAATCATTGGTACGGGCCCGGATACCATGGCTTCTTTTATATATGAAGGTTCCAACAGCAGACTTTTGGAGGAGGTCAGGGAACAGTTTGGAAACAGCCGGTTGACGAATGCCCATGGGGAGTGGATAACCGTTCTTTCCAATCTGGGCATTATGGGGGTATTGAGTTTTGGCGGGATGATAATTAGCGGCATTGTGTGCTTTGTCCGTGCGGGAAAAAAGGCAGAAGGCAAGTGTGCGGCAGGGGCATTGTGTGCGGCCTGCGGCATCAGCCTGTTTTGCTATACGATAAATAATATTTTCAGTTTCCAGCAGGTTATGAACATTACGCAGATGTTTCTTGTTATGGGTTTGGGAGGGGCATTGCTCAGACAGATAAAGGGTGAGGACGGTGACGGAGTATGACCAGGATATTGATTGTGGAGGATGATGCGGATATCAATCAGATATTCGCAAAGATTATGACAAAGCAGGGGTATGAAGCGGTGCAGGCTTTTTCGGGAAGTGAGGCGGCGCTTCGGCTTTTTCCGAATGGGGAAGGAAAAGGGAGGGCAGACAAGGAATTTGATTTGATAATTCTGGATTTGATGATTCCCGGTATCCCGGGGGAGGAAATTCTGGTTAGGGTCAGGGAGGAAAGCGATATTCCTATTATTGTGGTTTCCGCCAGGTCGGCGCTGGATGACAGGGTCAGGTTTATCAATCTGGGAGCGGATGATTATCTGGTAAAGCCTTTCGAGGTGGAAGAGGTGGTTGCGAGGGTCAACGGTGCGCTAAGGCGGTACAGGCGGAATGCAGGGTCAAAGACCGGCAGCAGCGGACAAGGCAGGGATGACATGGGGGAGCAGGTGATTGTACATAAAAATCTGGTTCTGAACCCTGAGGCACGGGAAGCAAAGGTTTGCGGCCACCTGTTATCCCTTACGGTACATGAGTATGACATCCTTTATCTGCTGCTTCAGAATCCCGGCAAGGTTTATTCCCGGGAAAGCCTTTATGAACAAGTATGGCAGGGCGGATATTACGGGGAGGACAACACCGTAAATGTCCATGTGAGTAACCTCCGCAAAAAGATAGCGGTATTTGATGAGGAAGAATATATAAAGACCGTGTGGGGCATCGGTTTCAAAATTGCATGATAATCTTTACGGTTTCTTTAAACTTTCTAAAGTACTTATTTATGATATGGGGGTTATTATTGGCATGTAATCACTTAAGAAATAAGTACAAGGAGAGCAGATATGGGTGAAGAGTTTATTGTTAAGACGGTGAAGCTGACGAAGGAGTACGGTCAGACGGTGGCGTTGAAAAATGCGGATATCGCCATAAGGAGAGGGAGTATATACGGGCTCGTGGGGAATAACGGGGCCGGGAAAACAACTTTTTTGAAGATATTGGCGGGACAGACACATGCTACCGGCGGCAGTTTCGTGCTGATGGGTGAGGACAGTGAAAAGGGATATAAGAAAGCGCGCAAAAGAATCGGCGCCATAATAGAGAATCCCGGATTTTATCCAAAACTGACCGCAAAACAGAATCTTGAATACTATCGGATACAGCGGGGTATTCCCGGTAAAGACATCGTGGATAAAATGCTTGAACAGGTGGGACTCAGCGGGGCGGCCAAAAGGAAATTTGAAAATCTGTCTTTGGGCATGAAACAGCGGCTGGGACTTGCACTTGCGCTGATGGGTGAGCCGGAATTATTGGTTCTGGATGAGCCTATTAACGGGCTGGACCCGGCGGGAATTATTGAAATCAGGAACTTTTTAAAAAAATTAAATCAGGAAAAAGATGTTACCATCATTATTTCCAGCCATATTCTGACGGAACTGGAGAACATTGCGACCGATTACGGATTTTTAAGCAAAGGAGAACTGGTGGAGCAGATTTCGGCAGAAGAGCTGAGGGAAAAATGCAAAACTTTCCTTGAAGTCAAGGTGACGGATGCAGAACGTTATGCGGCGCTTTTGGAAACGGAGCTTCTTTGCAGCAATTACAAGGTGCTGCCGGACGGTTATATTCACATTCTGGGGCGTGTGGACAATATCAGCGATTACAGCGCTCTTGCAGTAAAGCACGATATCGGTCTGTTGTCCTTTGATATGAAGGAAATTAATCTGGAAAACTATTATATGAATTTAGTAGTGTGAGAAGAACTTATAACTGCTTTTGGCAGTTTTCAATTGTAGCAGCAAGGAGGTTAATATGATAAAATATATGAAAAGTGAATTATACAGGGTAGTGCATTCCAAAGGAATTTATCTGTTAGCGGGAGTCTGTCTGTCAATAACTCTCGCCGTGAATCTGATACTGGCATATTTCAGGGGAGTGGAGCCGTCATTTGCCTATGGAAATACGGCGTTTGCATTCGGAATGCTGGGTGGATTTATGCAGCCGATTTTTTTTCTGACGCTGCTTATGGGATGCCTTATTTTTGCGGATGAGTATAAGAACAAAACCATTATGAACAGCATCTCATTTGGATATTCCAGACTTACCGTTTATTTCGGCAAGCTGGCAGTGGCGATTATTGTTTCCGCTGCATTGCTGGTGCTTGTGCTCAGTATCTTTATCGGCAGCGGTATACTGCTTTTGGAGAACAGCGGCACGGAAGTATTGTGCAATTTGTTGAAAGGATTTGGAGCATGTATTCCCATACTGATTACAGGGGAAGTGGCAGCAATTACCTTTGCTTTCCTGATTGGCACGGTAATGGGTAGCACATGGACATGGATGGGTGTGTTTGTGTGTGTGCCGATGGCGTGTGAATTGCTGGGAATGAAATTTGAAATATTTGCCAGAATTTCCAAGTGGCTTGCATACGTTATTGCGGGAGAAGGCACACTGACCGAAGACATGGGCCTTGTCCTGGTGTGGATGAGCAGGGATGGTTTTATCAGGTGTATTTTAGCAGGTCTGGCGGGGATTGCAGTTTTCTTGGCAATTGGAGTTGTTGGAATACGGAGAAAAGAACTGGTGTGAGAAGTTCTGTGTTTAGTTTCGTGGGATTATGGGATTTTGCATAGCGGAATCATGGGGGTTTGTATGGAATGGATTTTGGCAGTGGTTTTGGGTATTATGGCATGTTATTATATGGTACGCTTTTACCGTCTGAAGGCAAACCTGAAAGCAGCAGAGGATGGATTGCGGGAAATAGAGCAAAATCCGGGGGAAAACCGGATTCTGCTTATTTCTTTTCCGGATAAAGATGCCGAGCGGATTTTGGAAGCTGTGAATGCTTATATACTGCTGACAAGGAAGGAGCGGATTTTTTATAGGCAGAGGGAGAAAAAACTGCGCGCCCAGATAGAAAACATCAGCCATGATTTGCGTACGCCGCTGACCGCCATTATCGGTTATCTGGAACTTATGGATGCAGATAAATGGGGCAGGGAAGAGGAAGAAATGATGACGGCAGTGAAGAAAAAGGCAAGGGTTCTGCAAAGCCTGCTGGGAAACTTTTATGACTTGTCGCGTCTGGAAATGAATGATTATCATTTTAACCTGGAAAAACTGGATATTGTCCGGCTCATCCGGGAAACCAGCCTGCTTTTTTACCGGCAGTTTGAGGAAAGGGGGCTGTCAGTGGAAATCTCCATGGAAGAAGAGCCTGTTTTTATACAGGCGGACGTGGGGGCCATGGAGCGGATTATTCATAATATGCTGCAAAACGCATTCCGTTATGCGGAAAGTTATCTCAAGATTGCCGTATGCAGGGAAAACGGAAAACCGGCGCTCTTGTTTGAAAATGATACTACGGTTTTGCAGGAGAGTGAAGTGGAACATTTGTTTGAGCGGTTTTATGTGCAGGAAAAGTCCCGCACGAGCCAGAGCAGCGGATTGGGGCTTACCATAAACAAGCTGCTGGCGGAGGCCATGGGGGGAAGCGTGGAGGCAAGGCTTGCGGCAGGTAGGCTTTTGATAGTATACCGGTTTGAGGAGGCGTGACAACGGATGCAAAAGGAAAGCGGTGTAAGCAAGGATTTTAGGGATATTGATGAAGTGTATGAAGCATTATTGAAAGAAAATGTAAAAGGTGAACTGAAAAAAGAGAAAGATTTTCTTGTTTGGACATTGCCGAATCGGATTATCATAGAAATTGCCCTTAATCTGCCTTATGAAGGTTATATCGGCACAGCATATATAGTAAACGGAAGGAGATGGGAGTTGGCCCATTGGCATCCACAGGTAGATGAAATGTATAATGATTTGCTGGATATTCATAACGGCAATACAATCTGGGTCACCAAAAAAAATATCTTCGGAAAAGAATGCGTACCCATAATAATGGGAAAAAGGGATTACGAGTCCATGAGCGATAAAAGAAAAAGCAGGTACAGCATTCTGATGTAAATATTTGTATTATTTTGTAGAATTTTCCGACTATTCATGATAAAATAGTACCAGTTTTTAACAACAGGGTATCAAGATTCTGGTAATTAGGGGTATGGCCATGAATGCTGTTTGTCGTGATATATGCAGGGCGGTCCACGAGGGGAAGTGGCTTGACATTGCATATAAAAATGGGAAGGAAGAAGTAACCAAATACTGGATTGGGATTAAGGACATCAATCCCGTTGAGAAGTCCATGACGGTGGAAGGACTTCATTTGTCTAAATATACCATAAAAGAACTGAAAATCTATATTGATTCTATTTTGTCGTCTTCGGTTGTAGACGGCTCTTATTTCCAGACGGATGCCCGGCTTGTGGAGGACATCCGCAAAAATTCCCACAAGTATCAATCCGTTTTCCAAAACGTTGCCAACTTAAAAATACTGAATTATCTTGCAGACTGTAACAAGCTGGATACATCGCCGTACAAGACGGATTATGCATTGATTAACCGGTTTGACGGGGACTGTGTGCGGGCGGGGAAGTATGACCTTTCCCCGGAGCAGTTTCGGGAGATTGTAAAGAATTTTCAATACCAGACAAAAAGCAATTCCATGGTGCAGAGGATAAAACAGCTTGCATTAAATGTCATGAGCATCCCTACAAGGAAGGGGCTTTACGTGCTTGCCTACAGGGCTTTAAGGCTGGATGTAAAGCGCAGGGCGCTCAGGCCGGAGGAGGAGGTTACTCTCTGCACGGAGTTTACCATAAACGGAAGCAAACAGAGTATCCGGCAGTTTCTGGACGCGGAAGATTATGCCCTGTTGGAAAAATTTGAGCAAAATCTGGAAGCCATTAAGGACAGGATTACCCAATCCAACAGGCAGATAAAGGGTGTGGATGATATGCCTTACCTGATAGCCATTGGCAGGGACGTTATACTGGATTTGCACAAGGAATACGGGGCCATCCACAAGATGTTTGAAGAGGACAAGGTAACGGTGCCTATTCAGGCATTTTTCGGCAACCTGTTAAAACAGGTAAACAGAAGAAAGGATTATCCCATAGCGCTGTTAAACAAGAAAATTAATCTTGACCAGCTTCTTGCCATCCACAATGCGGTAAAGTATCCGCTTGCGTATATTCAGGGACCGCCCGGCACCGGCAAGACCAACACCATTGTCAATACCATCGTCACGGCTTTCTTTAACGAAAAGACGGTGTTGTTTGCTTCGTACAACAATCACCCCATAGACGGCGTATGCCAAAAATTACAGGGTATTTCCTATCGAAGCTGGGGGACGGTTCCTTTTCCCATTGTGCGCCTCGGCAATGATGAAAAGGTGCTGGAAGCATTGCACTACATCAGGAATCTGTATGAAACGGTAAAGGATGTAACCGTGTTTGACGGGACGCTGGACCGGAATAAAGAGGAAAGGATGTTCCGCACCAGGAAGCTGACGGAGCTTTTGCGCCGCCATGAGGAAAAGCTGGAGCTTCTGGAAAAGGAAGAAGCCATACAAAAACTGCTGGAAACCAACAAACATCTGACCTTACAGACTGAGTTGCAGGGAGTCCAGTTGAGGGAGGTAAGGGAAAGGCTTGAGGAGATAGGCGAGATTACGGATGAAGAGGCCTTAAAGCTTGTGCTGGAGGATGAGGAGGAGTTTAAAAAGTATCTGTATTTTACCTCAGTGAAATATATTCAGCGGTTGAAGGAAGCCAGAAACAGCGATTTGCTTCAGATTTTATACATGGAGGAAAACAACGGCGAGGAACAGCAGAAGAAAGTCAAAAAATTTAACGACTATCTGATAAAGCCGGAAAACCTAAAAAAGTTCCAGCGGATTTTTCCGATTGTGGCGACCACTTCCATCTCGGCGCACAAGGTCGGGGAGCCGGGTACTTACTTTGACATGGTAATTATGGATGAGGCAAGCCAGGGAAATATTGCGGTTTCCCTTGTGCCTATTATCCGTGGGAGGAATCTGATGCTTGTGGGAGACCCACAGCAGCTGAACCCGGTTATTGTCATGGAATCTTCGGACAATGACAGGCTTCGAAAACGGTACGGCGTCACGGAGGAATATGATTATTGTAAAAATTCCATCTATAAGGCATTTCTTGCCAGCGATGCCGTCAGCGTGGAAATACTGCTCAGCCACCATTACAGATGTGACAGGCGTATCATTTCTTTTAACAACAAAAAATATTACAACAACAAATTGATAATCGACAGTGCCGGCAAGTCCGAACAGCCTTTGGTTTTCAAGGATATACAGGATAATACGGCTTTCTACAAAAATACCGCGCCGAGGGAAGTGGAAGAAATTGTGGAGTTTGCCGTCAGGAACAAGGACAAGCAAATCGGCGTCATTACGCCCTTTGCCAACCAGAAGGATTTGATAAATGACATGATTGTCAAAAACAATCTGGACAATGTGACCTGCGGCACCGTCCATGCTTTTCAGGGCGATGAAAAGGATGTTGTCCTGTTTTCCCTTGCCCTGACGGACAAAACCGGTGTCGGCACTTACGACTGGTTAAAAAACAACAAGGAGTTAATCAATGTGGCAACCTCCCGCGCAAAGGACCGGTTAATTGTGCTTTCCAGCAAAAAGGAACTGACGCGCCTGCACGGGGAAGGCCGGGACGATATCTATGAGCTAGTGCAGTATGTCAGCACCAACGGCGCCTCCGAGGTAACGCCCCGCACCAGCGCTTCCCGTGCCCTTGGCATAAAGCCCTACAGCACGGAAACGGAAGCAGCTTTTTTGCTTACCTTAAGCCACGCGCTGGAAAATGTCTTAAACACGGACAAAAAATGCATTGTCCGCAAGGAGGTAAGCATCGCACAGGTTTTTTCGGAACATACAGCGCAGTACAATAATTTGTTCTACACGGGCCGTTTTGATTTTGTGGTGTACGAGCGGGACTACTTCAAAAACGAACTCCCCATCCTCGCCATCGAGCTGGACGGCAGGGAACATGCGGAAGACAGCGTGGTGAAGGAACGGGACAGAAAGAAGGAAGAAATTTGTAAGGCACATGGGTTTGAGTTGATACGGGTGGAGAACAGTTATGCGAGGAGGTATAACTTTATAAAAGAGGTGTTGATTAGGTATTTTGGGGGGTGAGGGGGTATTTAAAGGAAATGTGAAAAGAAATTTCATGCAGGAGGATGAAGGAGCAGATGTTAGATAACGATATTACACTATTTGATTTGCATATAGATAGCAATGGTGAAACAACAAATCCAGCTTTAGTGATTAAAGGATGCAATGCGGTTATTTGCAATGATAGGTATGGCTCACAAGCGATATATTCGGAACTAGAGGAGAGTAGCCTTGTCTATTTGAATAAAAATGATTACAAAGGGAATGCATTAGTGTTAGAAATAGAGATTTGTTTCAGTAATAATCAAAGAACGCCCTATCACTGGTTTTGGGCACGATGTTTTTCTATAAGAACAGATAACGGATTAGTAATTAAGGTAAATGGTGAAAAACATGATAAAGCACAATCTAAAATTAATAAAGATTCTATGATGGTGCTTGGGATTGGACTATTTATCAGCAATGAGCAAGAATATGAAACATTGTTAAATTGTAATATTCTGCTAATTGAAGGATTTGTTGCATTAGATAGAGCAACAAATACATATGGAGTTGCGATAAAGTTACAAAGAAAAAAAGGAGAATGGGAAATCATTTTTGCAAATACTTTTCGAGAAAATAAAAAGGATAATATAAAAAATAAAAATCAATAAATTATAGAAGTAAGACTCAATATTATAGTGAAAATAAATCCATTAAATCTGACAGGATTTCCAAGGATGAATATGATAAAAAAGAAATATTATAAAGAGGCAGCCTGATGCAGTATTGGGTTGAAAGTTTTAGGAAAGTTGGAAGAATAAAGAAATAAGTTGTAGAAGCGTTATGAAATTAGAAACGTAAAGAGTAAATTTTTGATAGGTTGGAGAGGAGCTTATGGATGATATTGGTTTAGGAACATGTGTTAGGATTTTAGAATCGGAATCAGTTCTACAAGAATATTATACAGGTTATCTTACGGATGTGGGGAGATTGTAAAAACGGATATCTATAAGATTGATAGTCTGGAACAACTGGTACAGGTTTGTGAAATTCTTTATACAGATTCAAATTTTATAGAATTAAATGAACGTGGAAGACGCATGTATAGTGCAGGGTTGAATAATTACAATCGATTTACAAGTGGAGAAGAATTTCAGAAAATAAAAGATAAAATATGTTTGATGGATGTTCCAGTGCCATCGAAAGTTGTCAGGGCAGTAAAGAAAAATGTATGGAAACGTTCCGAAATTGTGCGAGTACAAGCAATCGAGTTTGCGGGATATGCTTGTGAAATAAATTGTAAGCATAAAAGTTATGTGGCATAAAAAGGCAAAAAACCATACATGGAAGGTCATCATGCAATTTCAATGCGTTTGCAACTGAGATTTCAATGCAGTCTGGATGTTTATGCAAGTATAGTTTGTCTTTGTCCGGTTTTCCACAGAAAAAATACACTTTGCATTGAAGGAGGATAAGCAGTCCATGATGGAACAAGTTAATGCTACAAGAGATGAGAGGTTGGTACATAGTGGTATTAGGATGAGTAAGAAAGAGTTTACAGATTTGGTGGTGTCGGTGAAGGAAAATATTGGTAGATAATAATAGAAGATTAAGTTATAATTGAACAGGAGAATATATTTTGATTAAGAGTTTAAAGGTAGGGTTATATGAGCAATTACTTACAGTTTGAAGCGTCAACAAATCTTAAAAATCTATTGGGAAAAGGATTGGTTACAGACCAAACAGCGGCAATATTTGAATTAGTAAAAAATTCATATGATGCAGATGCAGAAGAAGTTTATATTTCATTTGTTGATTTAAATACAGATTCACCGCGACTTATTATTCATGACACTGGCATAGGAATGAGCCTTGAGGATATAGAAAAAAAATGGATGGTTATTGGAACTGAAAGTAAAAAAGGAAAACTATATTCTCCTATTTTTCATAGAACATTAAATGGTGATAAAGGGATAGGAAGATTTGCGGTCGATAGATTAGGTGTAAGTTTAAAATTGGTTAGTATTAAGCGAGATAGTGGTACTAAAATTTCCATGGAGTTCAATTGGAATGAGTTTGAAGAAAAATATCAAAATGTTTCAGACGTGAAGATCCCATATTTTGTATCAGAATGTGCAAGGCAGGAAACGGGGTTATATCTTGAAATTATTGGGTTAAGAGACGAATGGAATATTAAAAAATTAAAGGAGTTGATAAAGAATTTAAGACAATTTAAAAGCCCTTTTGCAATGGAGGATAACTTTAAGATTGTAATAGATGCCCCCACATTGGGATATAAAAATTATGTTATCTCAAGCGAAAATTTGAAAGGAATAAGTTCATTATGGATTGATGTAGAATGTAAAAAAGACAATGACAATTTAGTATTTATGACAATTTGTAAAGACGGCATAGAGTATGAAGAACAGGTTGTCAACAAGTTCAGTATTGGACCAATGAGAACAAAGGTATATTTCTTTAATCAGGGAGACAAGGTAAGATTTAAAAATCGTTTTTCAATTAGAGTACGCGATTTTGGAAATATAAAATTGTACAGAGATGGATTTCGAATACACCCATATGGGGAGGAGAATAATGATTGGTTAGATATTGATAGAAGAAAAGCACAAGGATTTGGTAGATTTTTTGGTTCAGGCGATTTAATAGGTTATGTACAAATATATAAGAGTTTGAATCCGGGATTGATTCCTTTAACAAACAGGCAGGGACTTATTGAAAATGATGATTTTCAAAATTTAAGAAAATTCATTTTTGAATATGCAATACAAACATTGGAAAGATACTATTTTCTTAAGTTTAAAAAGAATGTTAATGAAACCTTAGAAAAGAGTAAACAGCAAGTTAATGCGACAGCAAGGCAGATAGATGATATTGTAGTTGAGATTTCTAAATATGATAAAAATTTGGGAAAAAGATTAAAACGTTATGCTGAAGATATAAAGGAGAATCAAAAAGAACAGATAAAGTTTGCAGAAGAACAGCATGAATTGACGAAGGTATACTCCAGAATAGCACAAAAAGAAACTGTTTTACATCAACTGATTCATCAATCTTTATTAGATATGCGAAATGCTTTTGCAGCAGTTAATAGGCTTGAAAAGACTTCGGGGTTTCATATTGAAGGGCAGGCAAAAGATTTATTTGAGTTGTTAAAGAAATCCATTAACGATAGTATGGCAAAATTGCTCACTGTAAGGGATGACTTGACACGAACAAAACATAAAATAAAAATTAATTTATCTGAGTACATAGCAGGTATCTTAGATAAATATAATGGGCAATTTGAAGAATATTCAATATCATTAGAAAAAAGGCTGGATTACGGTATTGAGTATATGATGGATATTAATGATTTGAAAGCCATTATTAATAATTTGATTTCTAATTCAGTGAAAGCTCTTAGAGAGATTCAAGGAAGACCAAGAAAAATTTTAATTGAATTAAAAGGGACAGATAAATTTGTAGTGATTAAGGTTCAAGATAACGGGTGTGGAATAGATGAAAAAAATCGTGAAAAGATTTTTGATACATTTTTCAGTACCACTCAAAAATACGGAGGTTTTGGAATTGGATTAACAATAATTGATGAGACTATTAAAGAATATGGGGGAACTCTAGAGCTAGTAGATATGGAAATGGAAGGTGCATGTTTTTTAATCAAGTTAAGGAGGTAATATGTTCACAAGAAAAATATTAATTGTAGACGATGAAGTTAATATTGAAGCATTATATATCCCAGCATATGTAGATGAAATAGAGAAGATAAAGCAAACGCATGAGGAATATTGCAATTATAAGTTGGAATTCAAGCATATAGTAAGCATTGAGGGTGCAGTGGAATATTTACAGTCAGAGGCAATAGTTGATGTATTAATAATTGATTATAAGTTTAACAATAATGGCAATAAGAAAACAGGAGTGGATCTTATAAAGTTTATTCGTGAAAACATCAATAAACATTGCAAAGTGATTTTCTATACGATGAATGCGCTTTCAGGAATTCCATTTGATAGTTATATTGAGTTAATTAATAATCAAGTATTTAGAATAGTGGATAAAGCACATTGTAATGATTATGATTTTAGTAAGATAATATTGGAAGCAGCAGTAGATTGTGATTTTATTGTGAATTCACTTGAAAATTTTTGGATTGAATATGGTGAAGTTTTTAATACATATCAATATACATTCTTAGGAGAAAAACAAAATTTTTCGGAATTACTTAACCATATTCGGATGAATGATAAAATAGGAAAAAGTATTGTAAACAAATTAATGCATAAGGCACTTATTGATTCAGTAGAGGTTTGAAATGAAATTGATACAATTATATATGAAAAAGCAGGGAATAAGGTTTTTCGCAAAAATACCTAAAAAATTAAATGGTAAACTGTCTGGAGAAAGTTATCAGTATTATTATAAAAAAGAAAGTTTTCTTGCAGAGTTGGCAAGAAGAGAAGATGAGTATGATATGATTTTAATTACTGCGCATGGGGCTGAAAATTCAATTATTATACCAATAACCCAACATGATCCATATAGACAGGAGTATCCAGAAAGAAGTGACCATAGGTATAGGACATATATATCAGCTAGAGAAACTTACTTTTTTAAGAATGACTTTGTTTTTGCGGTATCATGTTTAACTGCTAAAGAATTAGGTCCTGAAGTAGTGAAAAATGGAGTGATAGCTTATTTGGGGTATGATGTTATAATACAAAATTTGTTTGACGTAAGTGATGTGTGCATGTCTTCACGCGTTAGAAATCTATATACAATAGCTGTAAAAAGAATTTTCGTGGAGGAACTAGTTTTGGCAATTACACATTTTCTGGAAGATATGCAGAATGTTTTAACGCTAAAACAATGGTTTGCATTCCATTTAGAAAAGAGTTTGATTAATTTTTTTCAAATGAGTGCAGACGAAATTTATGCTGTGTATGGTTTGAAAATAGATGATGGTGTATGGAAAAAGAATAGACAGAAGTTACAGGTTCAACAATTAAATTTTTTAGATGAGATTAATAAGCATCTTACTATTGTAGGCGATTCTAAGTATATTTCACTTTATGGAATTGAAAATAGGGACGGAATAGATGAAGAAACATATAGGAGGTTGGAGTTAATATCCTTTGACAACAAAGAGTATGAAAGAAAATTTAAAGAAGCGTTAATGCGTGCAGTACGAGCGAAAAACGTAAAATGAACAGTTTTTAAAAAGAGAATGCGTCAAGAGAAGAAAAAAAGTCAATAACATCATTGGTCTTGTATTGAGGAAAACCAATAAGTGAAGATAGTGGGTAGATGGGAGTATTTTCTTTTTTCCTATCCAACAAAAAATTGCCAATGGGCAATAATAAGAAGTAGTCATCTAATATGATTGTTTCGGATGAGCGAATGAGAGCAGAAGCATTATAGATTGTTTCTGCACTTAATCGGTCTCCATAAAGGGTCACAGAGTTATTAACTGAGGCAATAGTGTTTTTAAAACTAAATGTACCAAAAAGTGAGAGAATATGATTATTTTCTGGATGAGCGAACATGCAATCAAGGGTTACAATGCTTAATTGATTAAATTTGTTTGTGATTTTTGTTAAAAGATTATATAAAGAAAAAGAGTCATCTAATAAAGGCTTGATAAAAAGATTGAGACTCTGGGAAAACGATGGAGGATTTTTTTCATATTTTGTACGAGTAAAATTTTTGGACAAAACTGAAATAGGATAAGTGCGAATAAGAGATGAACTATCCAAGTAAACTATTTTGGTATCGTTTTTACAATTGTTTAATATTTTTTGATAATCCATTTGGCTCCTGAACTCAGAATCAATCTGCATAATATATATATTCATTGTAGACCTTAATATGTGTAAGAGCATATATAATAATATTAATATTGAAAATCGACAATATAATTTACGCGGTTATAGTATGACCGGATTCTTCCTCATTAATTCAAAGATATCTGTAATTCATAAACATTTCTCTTTTGGATTCCATTAAAGCATATTTTATTAAACAATGGTGCGGTTGTAATTAAAATAAAATGATGATAAAGATAAAAAGGCAAATCAGTACCTGATATTTATCAGCGTATCAAAGGGGGTCTACCCTGCTATTTCCGAAAGTAAATTGAAATGGTTGTTGAGTCTGTTACTTGTATATAGATATAAAACATTCATTATACAAAATAGAAACATGAGAGGGTACTAGAATTATTCAAGAAAAAATAAATAGCTCTAGATTTATAAAACACCTGGATTTTTTATAACCTATGTGTTAAAATGTATTATTATAAATTAATGTTTATCATTTTTATTACCATGAATACAGAAAGGATGTGCAATTATGCCTACGTTTGTTGATATGTTTGCTGGTGCAGGTGGATTTAGCGAAGGCTTTCTGCAGGCAGAAGAACAGGGGAAATATTTTGATTTTTTGCTAGCTGGCGACATAAATCCGACTTGCGAAGTAACGCATAGATTGAGATATAATAGACAATTGGGATTAGCAACAGAATTTCTTACAAAAGATATTACGAGTCCGGATTACATAGAAGAGTTATATGCTAAAATTGAAAAGACATTTGGACAAGTGGCAATTGATGTACTTACAGGAGGTCCTCCTTGCCAATCATTTAGCTTAGCTGGAGAGAGAAGAAAGAATGATAAAAAAGACGATTTGTTTTTTTATTATTTAAAAGTCATAGAAGCTATACGACCAAAGTATTTTGTTATGGAGAATGTGGCAGGAATTTTAACAAAAGATGATGGTAAAATAAAAGATAGAATACTTAGAGAAATACGAAATATTGTAGATTATAGTGCTCTGGAAGACTTTATTGTTATTTGTGACGAAAATATGTCTAAGATAATGATGATGCCAGAAAAAGAAGAGCTAATAATGGCATTAAAGGTTCTTAAAATTTCTTTGAAACAAAATGCTTTAGCCGTGCAGAGGAGGAAAGATTATTTAGAAATTGTTAAAGAGATTGATAGGATGCCATTAGATGATAATAAAAAAGATTTTGCAAGAAAAGCATTATTGGAAAGCAAAAACAAGATTGTATGTTATGAGTTGGAGCTTTTTTGCAATGAACTATCCAGTAAATTTATAGAAGCATATCGAAACAATAAGAGTGTCTCAGAGGATGATAGAAATGTAATAAGGCAAGCCCTGTATTTGATTTCACATCAGACGGAACTTACAAATATCAGAGAAAAGGTAAAGCATGAAATTAATGATTCTCAGTTAAAGCGCAGTATATATAAAAAGAATTTTGATAGTGTTACGGATTTTCTTGATATTGCAGATATTGCAGATGTAGCTATAAAACAATGTAATTTTTTGATTTCGGTTGCAGAGGATGCAAAAGCGAAACAAACTACAGAAATTGTTAAAATGGCATTAGATATTTTGTTTGAAGGCGTATATGCAACAACTAGTAGAATATTAAAAATATTACAACAACATTTAAGTGATGAGGAGTACTCACTATTCAAAGAAAAAATGAAGAAAGTGCCCTTATATCGAGTAAAAGAACCAATTAGTTTGTTGGCATCGGACTATGGTGTTCCGCAAAACCGTGTTAGGGTAGTATTTATTGGTTGCAGAAATGATCAAAGATTAATTACTTCTATTCCAGCTACTGTAACAGAGGAACACAAGGTTACAGCAGCAGAAGCAATTGGAGATTTAAACTATATAGGAATAGGCGACCATCCATATGATTATGATAAAAAATATAGGAATAAATTTGAGAAGACGGTACATGGGTCCATCAAAAGAACGATTGTGGGGGCATTATCTAATCAAGAAGCAGGTGAGGAGTGCCATACTTTTTCGGAATGGAGCAGGATTGGAAGATTAAATCCCAAGCGTTTCCCGAATATTGAGACTCCATTATATACTTCTGCAAATTGTTTTGATGAATATGATGAATTTAATATACAAAAAGAAGTCTTGCACAATCATGAAACCTCCAAGCATAGTAAAGAAGTGCAAGAACGTTATGCGTTAATTAGAAAGTATGGTGATTATCAGGTGGCTAAAGAAAAGGAACCTGATAACCCATTGCTAGAAACCAAAAAGAGAAATTACACATGTCTCAAGAAAGACAAACCTTGCACAACAATAGTTACTCTGGCAGATGACTTTGTCCATTATGGGGCTAATAGGTCTTTAACAGTCAGAGAAATGGCTCGGTTACAGTCATTTGACGATAATTTTGTTTTTCAAGGAAAGCGTTCAACGGGTGGTGATAAAAGAAAACAAGAAACACCACAATATACTCAGGTAGGCAACGCTGTACCCCCATTAATGGCGAGGGCTATTGCGGCGGAGATATTAAAGAATATCGAGTAAAGCAAAAGTCAATCCTTTGTGGATTGGCTTTTTGCTTTATATTAAAAAGTTGGGCAATAAAGGTTAAATAATACAATTGATGGTCTTTTGCCAATGAATAAAGGGCGATAATAGTATAATCTGAATATAGAAAAAGCATGTATTAGATATAAGTGAGGAAATCATAAAAATGAATAAAAGTAATAATGCGATGGGAATTTTTGGCGGAAATATTAGGGCGATTCGTGAAGTAAAGGGAAAGTCTTGCCAAAGTTTTGCCAAAGATATTACATATCATAGATTAGACTTAGCGAATTTAGAATATGGGGAAAAAGATATTAAACTTAGTACAGCTGTAAAAATTGCAAAAAGGTTAGATATTCCTTTGCCATATTTATTTTCTGATATTTTTATAAGTGGATATTTACCAATGAATTCCAAACGGAGACCAACATATACGGAAGATGATTTTTTAGCTGTTTTTATTCAGAATGTGAAGGAATATCTTGGAACCAGAGGGAGTCAGGAAACTCTGTGTATAGAGACGGGAATGGACTCGTCTAATGTTAGTAAAATCTTGAATTATAAAATAAAAAATCCATGCATATCAACACTTGATAAAATGGCCAATGGTATCGGGAAAGATTTATCTGCATTATTAAGCAGGACAGAGCAAATGAGTTTGAGGGAGCAGGAGGGAGAAAAATGATTTTTGCGCCATATGCTGATGAAAGTAAAGTTATTAATATGATACATAAGGTTAGAAATGAAGATTATGCGCTTTTAAGACTTACTTTTACAATGATTGATAAGAATAATCTTGATGCAAATGGTATTTTGAGAGATTTATTATTTAGCTATGGAATTGTCGATTATGAAAAGCTAAGACATGGAGGGGAGTATGGTGTTTTTTCAAAAGTTTTATTTATTCAGGTGGGAAAAGTAGAAGAGGTAAAGTTAAAGTTTTACCGTGTTAAAAATAGTCGTGGAGATAGGAGGTTTTCTATTGAAACGATTAAAAGGAGGATGGAAAACAAAGAAGTCAATGAGGGTGATTTACTATATATTTCTATTTATAGAAAACAAAGTGGTATTCCACAGATTTATATGATTAACTTAACTCATAATGTTCCAACAGAAAAAATGCTTGCTATACTTGGAGTAGACGCCATTAATAAATTATTTAATGAGATAAAACCTAGATTGAAAGAAATTGTTAATGGAAATTATTATCCGAATGCAAAGGGTCTGGGTGAAATTGCTCCTAAAGATGTGGGGGATACTTTGGAATCATTGTTGGAAGTTACGACAAATAATAGCCCTGGTGCAGACCTTAATGGTTTGATAGAGTTAAAGTCTAAAGGCGGAAAAACTTTAGATACGTTGTTTACTCTTAGACCATCTTTTGAGGGGACTTTAGTTGCGGATAATGAAGAGAATGACAGGCAGAGGGTATCGGCATTTACTCGAATATATGGTTATATATCAGAAAAACATCCAGACTATAAGAGTCTGTATATCACGATTGGTTCTAAAGAGTCTCCACAAAATAGCCAAGGATTTTACTTAGAGGTGGAAGATAATGAACGTCATGTTAATTTGATGAAAATAAATCATGAAACTGGGGCAGCATATGTGGCAGCATTTTGGCGATTTGATGAATTGAAAAAACAACTAGAAACGAAGCATCCAGCGACATTATGGATAAAAGCAGAAATTTTGGAAAGAAGTGGGATGTATTATTTTAGATATTTGAATGAATTTGAGTTTTCAAGAAGTCCTCGATTTGCAACTTTTTTATCATTAATTAAGTCTGGAATTGTAACTTATGATTGGAGAGGGTATACTACTGCGGAAGGGAAGTACTCAGGAAAAAATCATGGGAATGCATGGCGTATAAAACCTGATTACAAAGCGGAATTATTTGGTGAAATAGAGGTAGTACGGTTGTAGTGTATTATTATTATGTTAGAATTTAGAAGATGTTTTATATGTGGGAAGAAGGTGTTTTCGTGTCAGATTCTCATATTAAGGAGCAACGCCACAAAAATATGCAAAATATTCGAGCAAAAGACACAACTATAGAAATACGGTTACGGAAAGCGTTATGGAGTAAAGGATATAGGTATCGTAAGAATTATGCAAAGTTACCGGGCAGTCCCGATATTGTACTTACAACATATAAAGTAGCTATTTTTTGTGATGGAGAATTTTTCCACGGGAAGGATTGGGAGGTACTTAAGCCAAGATTGGAAAAGGGGAATAATAAGGAATTTTGGATAAGCAAAATTTCCAGAAACCGGGAGAGGGACGACGAAGTAAATAAACAACTACTATTTTTAGGTTGGATTGTAATTCGGTTTTGGGGAGATGATATAAAAAAGAACACGGATGAATGTGTACAAGTAATAGAAGATGTTATTTTGGATATTAAGACAAATAACATAGAATTTGAGTGAATTGTAATACGTAAAAGAGCTTAATGAAAGAGAGACATCACATTGAAATCAATCGAAGTAGTCGCCGTCATTATCCATCATGAGGACAAAATCTTTGCCACCCAGCGTGGATATGGCGAGTTTAAGGATGGCTGGGAATTTCCAGGCGGAAAAATGGAGGAAGGGGAAACTCCCAAGCAGGCATTAATACGGGAAATTAAGGAAGAACTGGATACAGAGATAGAAGTCGGGGAGTTGATTGATACTGTAGAGTACGATTATCCGCAGTTCCACCTAACTATGCATTGCTTCTGGTGTACCGTAAAGTCGGGGAATTTGATGCTTAAGGAGCATGAGGCAGCAAAGTGGCTTACAAGGAAAGAGTAAAATAGCGTGGACTAGCTGCCGGCAGATTTGGGGTTAATTGAAAAGATAAAAGAGCTGATGTAATCAATACAAGAGAAACATTATAGGGGGACAAAGGATGAGCAACAAGCATCACTTTTTAAAGCTGACGCCAACGGCTGACACGACTCTGGATATCTATGCCGATGCGATGGAATATGTATTTGAAAACAATGATATTAGGAATATTGCTATTTCCGGTACTTACGGCGCTGGAAAAAGCAGTATGATGGAAACATATGAAAAGGGGCATTCTGACAAAAAGTTCCTTCATATTTCTCTTGCTCATTTTGAGGAGAAGGAAAAGACAGAAAAGCTATTTGTGGGGGAGCAGAAAGAACAGATGAAGGACAGAGAAGTTTTTAAAACGGCTTCAATGGAAACTACACTGGAGGGAAAGATATTAAATCAGTTGCTTCATCAGATTGACCCCAATTACATTAGTAAGACGGATTTTAGAATTAGGAAAGATATTAGCGATTATGACAAAAGGGAAATTACAAAATTGACATTTGGCACAGTCCTGTTTTTGCTATGTGTTTGTTTTCTTTGTTTTAATGCAGCATGGTGCAATATGGTACACCGGTTTTCTTTGCCATTTTTGCGCACAATATTTAGGGTTACAATTACAAGCGAAGCTGAGCTGGTAGTAGGTATTATAGCGGTGCTTTTGTCAGCATGTGCTGTTAAGGAACTGTTGACCATGCAAAAGAACAGAAAAATATTTAAAAAATTGAATTTGCAGGGCAACGAAATTGAAATATTTTCCGATTCTCAGGACTCTTATTTTGATAAATATTTAAATGAAGTGCTCTATCTATTTGAACATGCAAATGTAAACGGTACGATTTTTGAAGATATTGATAGATTTGATAATAAACTAATTTTTGAAAAATTACGTGAAGTAAATTTTTTGCTGAACCAGCGTATTAAGAAAAAGGCAAATGGTAGGAAAAAAGAAAAGCAGGAGCCAATTAGATTTTTTTATTTGATGCGGGACGAAATATTTGTGTCTAAGGACAGGGTAAAGTTTTTTGATTTTATTATTCCGATTGTGCCTGTAGTTAATGCTTCTAATGCATTTGATATGCTGACCCGTTATTTTGAAAAAGAAGGGATTTTATCGTTGTTTGACAACCATTTTCTAAAAAACATTTCCTTATATATAGACGATATGCGGTTATTAATGAACATTTATAATGAGTTTATTATCTATCATGATAAAATAGACAAAGTACCATCAGGCTTAAATAATAACAAGCTGTTGGCTATGATTTTATATAAAAATATTTATCCGGAGGACTTTGGAAAAATTCCATGCAAACAGGGATACATATATACTTTGTTCGCAAATGAGGAAATTATCAGACAGGAATGTTTAAAGAAGCTACAGGAAAGATTGGAGGAATATGAAGAAAAGAGAAAGAAGATGCGGGAAGGAATAGGTCTTATGGATATTGATGAACTAAATGCGGTTTATTTTATACCAGATGGTAGAATTTCGGCAGATGGAAGAACAGAAAAGGACTTTAAGTCAAGAAAAGAATTTGTAAAGGCAGTGATTGATTCTAAAGAACGGAAAATATACAATTATGAAGACGGAAGCTGGGAGGATTATGATATTATTCCTGCTATTTCAAAAATGGAAAAAAACGAGGAGTATATTGAGCGGAAGAAAACTTTATCAATATTAATAGGTCATGATTTTGAAGAGGAAGTATCTAAAATAAAATCTGAAATGGAAAGGATTAATACGGCACAATTAAAAGATTTGATAAACAGAGAAAACAGTATAGAAATATTTAACCGAAAGAATTTTGAAGAAAAAGATGCATTTGAAGAGATGAAACAAGATTCTTACTTTCCGCTAATTAAATATCTTATCAGTGACGGATATCTTGATGAAACTTATGCGGAATATATGTCATATTTCTATGAAAATATCATCTCCAGGTCGGATAAAGAATTTCTACGGAGCATCACGGACAGAAAAGCCAAACCATATGATTATGTTATAAACAAACCCAAAGAGGTTATCGAAGAGATTCGAATGGCTGATTTTAGTGAAAAAGAAATATTAAATATAGATTTACTTGATTATTTATTGCACAATGAGTCGAGGTACACATTTCAGCTACAACGAATTATAAGTAGAATTTGGGATGAAAAATTATGTGAATTTGTAATCCAATATTTTTGTTCCAAGAAAGATAGTTCCCTCTTCATACAAAAATTAAATAAGGACTGTGTTGGAGTTTCCAAATGGTTTTTGGATGACAAAGTTTTTTCTGAGAAAATAAAAAGAAGATATGTAATAGGAACCCTCTGTGTATCAACGGAGGAAGTCATAAGTAAAAATAATATAGATGGCATAATAACATCATATATTGAAAACCAAAGCGATTTTCTTGAGATTGAAAAGGAACAAGTACAAGCACTAAAAAATGGGTTGAAAAAAGTGAACGTAAAATTTAGTTATATCGATTATACGCGCTCAAATAAAGATATGTTTGAATTTGTTTACAAAAACAAGATGTTTGAACTTAATCTAGAAATGGTTGAAGAGATTTTACAATACATTTATGGGGTGAGCAATCCGAAAGACATGAGAGAGAGACATTTATCGCTTATTTTGTCTAAATCGAATGAAGTTTTATGTAAGTATGTAAAAGAAAATATAAATACTTATTTAAACAGAATCTTAGAAAAAATGAAAAAAAGTAAGGATAAGGAGAAATTGTTTATATCAATTATAAATAAAGCAGAAATTGCAGACGAGTGTAAAAAAAGGTTCATAGAAATTTGGGAAGGAATGCTTTCTTTTTTAAGTAAAATTCATGAAGAAAAATGGTGGTCTTTGTTATTAGAAGGAGGAAAGGTAGCTTATCACCCTGCAAACATTTTAGAGTATTATTTTTGCTCTGGAAAAGGATTGGATAAAACAATAATTGATTTTATAAATGGATTCTGGGGAGAAATCATATTAAAAAAAGAATATTTTGTTGATAAATATGGGAAAAATGCAAGTCAGGAGTTTTTTGATTCCATTTTACAATGTAATGCCTTAAGGAATGATAAATATAAAAGCATTTTATGTTCTTTAGGCCTTATATCACAGTCTTTTCCTGATAAGAATTTAGACACTGGAAAAATGGAAATACAAATAAAACTAAAGATAATCCCTATGGATATCAGATGGTTGGAAATTATACAAACAGCGTATAAAAAACTCTGGCTTACTTATATATCAAACAATATGGAAGAGTATATAAAAATATTAAATAAGGGTGAAGGTATTATTACAAAAGATGAAATGGAGCAGGTTTGTGATGCTTCCTGTATAAGCGAGAATGTGAAAATAACTTTGCTTGCTTTAGGAAAGATACCAGTTTCAATCCAAAATAAGAATTATTCAGAAAATCTGAAAATCAATATCCTAAAAAATAATTATGCAGAGAAAGACTTGCCATATTTTGTGGTAGAATATTCAAACATGTCGGAATTAATGCAAAATGAAATTTATAGGATAGCCGTTGAAAACATCTTTAAAATTATAGATTTAAAATTCAAGATTTCACAACTTTTGTTTCAAAGGCTGATAAAAGAAGATGACATATCTGTTGAGAGCAAACAGATATTACTGGCAGTACAGTGCGATTTGGGTATGTGGAAGAGAAAGGTAAAGGATGCATTAGGTGAGTTACAGCTTAGTCGGTTTCTGGATATATTCCGTGAAAAAGATATTCGCGTTGAAAACACGGAGGCCAACAAGCTGCTCATGCAGGCTTTTAAAAAACGAAAATGGATTGATGATTTTGTTATAGACAGTACGGATGACAATCATCTGATAATAAATATAAATAGAAGAAGATAAAAAATACATTACTCTAAATCCCCTTGCCCCCCAAATATTTCTGTTATATACTTAACCCATTAAGAAAAATATTGCAAACACAATCAATACAGAAAAACAAGTAGTAGGAGGAAAACACATGGCACAGAAAAATCCCTATGCAGGAACACAGACAGAAAAGAACTTAGAGGCGGCATTTGCCGGCGAATCACAGGCAAGGAACAAATATACATATTTTGCATCCAAGGCAAAGAAAGAGGGCTTTGAGCAGATTGCGGCACTTTTCTTAAAGACGGCTGACAATGAAAAAGAACATGCAAAAATGTGGTTTAAAGAGTTGAATGGAATCGGCAGCACTGCGGAGAACCTTGAGACGGCGGCAAACGGGGAAAATGACGAATGGACGGATATGTATGTAGGCTTTGCGGAAACAGCGGAGAAGGAAGGTTTCCCGGAGCTTGCTGAAAAGTTCCGCATGGTTGCGGCAATCGAAAAGCACCATGAGGAGCGTTACCGTGCTTTGCTCAAAAACGTGGAGATGCAGGAAGTGTTTAAAAAGAGCGAAGTTAAGGTTTGGGAATGCCGCAACTGCGGGCATATTATAGTCGGAACCGAAGCGCCTGATGTATGTCCGGTTTGCGCGCATCCGCAGGCATATTTTGAAGTCAGTGCGGAGAATTACTAATTTATGACCCAAAAAGAAATCTTGAAATCCATATTTGGATATGATTCCTTCCGGGAAGGGCAGGAGCCGCTGATAGACAGCATCCTTTCCGGAAGGGATGTGCTCGGCATCATGCCTACCGGGGCAGGAAAGTCACTTTGCTTTCAGGTCCCGGCGCTGATGCTTTCCGGGATAACGGTGGTGGTTTCTCCGCTGATTTCCCTGATGGCGGACCAGGTCCGCGCCCTGAATGCGGCGGGAGTCCACGCGGCGTACATCAACAGTTCCCTGACGGAAACACAGATTGCAAAGGCGATGGAAAATGCAAGGCAGGGGAGATATAAAATCATATATGTAGCGCCTGAAAGGCTGGCAACAGCCTCTTTTTTGTCGTTGCCGGAAAATGTAACAATTGATTTGGTGGCGGTGGATGAAGCGCACTGCATTTCCCAGTGGGGACAAAATTTCAGGCCCAGTTACCTGAAAATTGTGGATTTTATCGAAAGGATACCGAAGCGTCCCATCATAGCGGCATTTACGGCGACGGCAACGGAGATGGTAAAGCAGGACATTTTGTGTATCCTTGGACTGCGCAATCCTCTTGTAACAGTCACCGGATACGACAGGAAAAACCTGTTTTTTACCGTGGAAAAGCCACAAAAAAAGATGGAAGCGCTGGTGCGTTACATAAAGGCCAACATGGGTAAAAGCGGCATTATATACTGCAATACCCGCAAGCTGGTGGAAGAGGTGCACGAGAACCTCAACCGGCTTGGATTTCCCGTTGCAAAATACCATGCAGGTCTGACGGATGCCGATAGGAAAGAAAATCAGGATAAATTTATATATGACGAGTTGCCGTTGATGGTGGCAACCAACGCTTTCGGCATGGGGATTGACAAATCCAATGTACGGTTTGTCATCCACTATAACATGCCGAAAGATATGGAAAGCTATTATCAGGAGGCAGGGCGCGCCGGCAGGGATGGACTGGAAGCGGAATGCATCCTGTATTATGGCGGGCAGGATGTGCGCACCAACGAATTTTTAATCGGCAAGCAAAACGAGCAGGATGAGCTTGACGAGGAGGACAGGCAGGCTGTGATGGAGAAAGAATTGGAACGCCTCAGAAAGATGACGTTTTACTGCTTTACCCATGACTGCCTCAGGGATTATATCCTAAAGTATTTTGGAGAGTATGGCTCTGTTTATTGCGGGAAATGCTCCAACTGCCTGACGGAATTTGAGGAGATTGATGTGACGGAAGATGCCGCGGCTTTATTCCGGTTGATACGGACGAGCGGCGGCAGGTACGGCATCAGCGCCATCGTGGACGCTGCCCATGGAAACAACAATGAAAAGATAAGAAAATACCGTCTGCAGGAAAATCCCTATTACGGGCAGCTTACCCAAACTTCGGTATTCCGAATCCGGCAGGTTGTCAACGAACTTCTGCTGCAGGATTTCCTTTTGCTGACGCCGGATGAATATCCGGTTCTGAAAATTACCCGGAAAGCATTCGACTGGCTGGAGGACGGTAACGGGCCGGAAAAGATTGTCCTGAAACTGCCTAAGCAGCAAAGCCCTGTTTCCGATACAAAAAGCAGTAAAGTCAAATCTGCGGGTAAAGGAAATGTGCAGGGAGCAAAATATCCCGACCTGTTTGAAAAGCTCCGGGCGCTGCGCATGGAGCTGGCAAAGAGGGACCATGTGCCGCCCTATATTGTCTTTACGGACAGGTCTTTAAATGAAATGAGTACATACCTTCCCGATACAAAAGAGAAAATGCTCCGGATTGGCGGCGTGGGAAACCATAAATATGAAAAATACGGGAAGGATTTTGAGCAGGTTATCCGGGAATACAGGATGACGGTAACCCTGGATGAATAATTTATGAAAGGGGACATATTCATGTCAGCAAAGAAAAAGGAAGTCAAAACCAACGCCATGCGGATTCTGGAATCCATGAAGATTCCCTTTCAGCATTATACTTATGAGTGTGAGGAGTTTGTTGATGGTCTTCAGATAGCGGACAAGCTGGGACTGCCCCATGAGAAAGTTTATAAGACCCTTGTGACCGTAGGAAACAGCAGGAATTATTTTGTGTTTGTCATACCCATTGCGGAGGAATTGGATTTAAAAGCAGCTGCCCGCAGCGTAGGGGAAAAAAGTGTAGAGATGATTCATGTAAAGGACATTAACGCAATTACCGGCTACATACGGGGCGGCTGTACTGCCGTCGGCATGAAAAAGCAGTATGTCACACGCATTGACAGTAGGGCGGAAGAGATGGAAAAAATCATTGTCAGCGGAGGACGCATCGGCTCTCAGCTTGAACTTGCGCCAAGGGATTTGGCACGGGCATGCGGGGCGGAGTTTGCGGATGTTATCAGGCATTGAAGGGAAAAATAATATGTTAAGAAATCAGAATAAAGATAATTGAATCCAAGAAATAATAATGATATGATTAGCATAATTATGAATCAGTCACTTTATAATGGAAAGGAACATACGATGCAATATTTCATTGCTTTTTTAGAGGGAATCATTACTTTTGTGTCCCCGTGTCTTTTACCCATGCTGCCGGTGTATATTTCTTATTTTGCAAACGGTGAGAATAACAGGAAACGGACGTTGTGCAATGCGGCGGCGTTTGTAGCGGGATTTACGGTTGTCTTTCTTTTGCTGGGTGCGTTTGCCGGGACTGTGGGCGCCGCCCTGCAAAGATACAGGATGGTGGTCAATCTGGTTACCGGCGGAATTGTGGTAGTTCTCGGGCTTAATTTCAGCGGGCTTTTGCGGATTGGATTTCTCAACAGGACAAAAAAACTGGACGTAGAGGTGAAAACGGAGAATGTATTTTCCACGTTTTTATTCGGCATGGTGTTTTCCATCGGCTGGACGCCATGCGTAGGAGCCTTTCTGGGTTCTGCATTGATGCTGGCATCCGAACAGGGCACCATGGTAAAAGGACTCCTCATGCTGTTTGTATATTCCATGGGTCTTGGGATTCCCTTCTTTATCAGTGCGCTTCTTCTGGACAGATTAAAGGGAACGTTTCAGTTCATTAAAAAAAATTATTTGTGGATTAACAGGATTGCAGGGGTTTTTCTGATAATTGTGGGAATCAGCATGATGACAGGGTGGTTTGGAAGACTACTGGCTTTTTTGGGCGGGGCATAAAAGGGTTTAAATTATATGAAATGTGAGGTGCCGGATGAGGAAGTATGGAAAGGTTATAGCGGGGGTTTTGCTTTTGGGGCTCCTGCTGGTGGGAAGCGGGGTGCTTTATCAGTATCTTGCCGGGGAGTACAAAGCGGGAGGATTGGCTGAGGCCGGTCCGAAAGAGGAGAAGGATAAACAGACGGATGCCGCTGGTGGTGCGCAGGAGGAAGAAATTGTCCCCGCGCCTGATTTTACAGTGGAAAATGCTGATGGAGAGCAGGTTAAACTTTCGGATTTTACAGGAAGGCCGGTGGTTTTGAACTTTTGGGCAAGCTGGTGCGGTCCCTGCAAAAGTGAGATGCCGGGCTTTCAGAACCTGTATGACGCTTACGGGGAGGATGTTGCATTTGTAATGGTGAACCTGACGGACGGCGGCCGGGAGACAACGGAGAGCGCCATGGCATTTGTAGAGAAACAGGGGTATACTTTTCCGGTCTATTTTGATGTGGACCAGGAAGCAGCTGCTGCTTACTATGTGACCTCCATACCGGCAACCTATTTTATTGACAGCGAAGGAAATCTGGTAGCGTATGGTTTGGGGGCGCTACAGGAAGAAGATGTGAAAACCGGGCTTGAAATGATTTTTACAGACTGATAAAATGGTTAAAAAGATAATCGGAAAGGTAAGGTATCGGGATGAGTACAATGGAGATTTCGGAAACGATTCGTTATATAGGTGTGGAGGACAGGGATATTGATTTGTTTGAATCACAGTATGTGGTGCCGGAAGGGATTACATACAATTCCTACCTTATTATGGATGACAAGACAGCTTTGATGGATACGGTGGATTCCAGAAAGACTGAAGCATGGATGGAGAACCTGAAGGCAGAGCTGAAGGGACGAAAACCGGATTACCTGGTCATTTCCCATCTGGAGCCGGACCATGCGGGCAGCATCGCGTCAGTGGCGGCAGAGTACCCAGACATGGTATTGGTGGGAAATACCAAAACTTTTGCCATGCTTCCCCAGTTTTTTTCGTTAAATTTGGAAGGTAGAACGCTGGTTGTGACGGAAGGACAGGAGTTGGCCCTGGGCAGCCACACCCTGCAGTTTTTTATGGCTCCCATGGTTCACTGGCCGGAGGTTATGGTTACTTATGAACAGGCGGAGAAAGTATTATTTTCCGCTGATGGTTTTGGCAGGTTCGGGATGCCGGAGGATGACGGGGACTGGGCTTGTGAAGCAAGGCGTTATTATTTTAATATAGTAGGAAAATACGGGTTGCAGGTGCAGGCACTGTTGAAAAAGGCAGCCGCGCTGGACATCCGTAAGATTTGTCCCCTGCACGGGCCTGTACTGGATGAAAATTTGTCTTATTATATTGACAAATATGATACATGGAGCAGTTACCGTCCGGAAGATAAGGGTGTTTTGATAGCGTATGCTTCCGTGTACGGCAATACGGCAAGGGCAGCGGAAGAACTGGCATGTTTGCTTCGGGAAAGCGGGGAGGAGAAGGTAGTGGTATCTGACCTTGCAAGGGAGGATATGGCAGAGGTGATAGAAGATGCTTTCCGCTATGACAGGATGGTACTTGCTTCCCCTACCTATGACGGAGGACTATTTCCCTGCATGGAAAGTTTCCTGATGCACCTTAAGTCGAAGGGGTTTCAGAAAAGGACAGTCGGCCTGATGGAAAACGGTTCCTGGGGTCCCATGGCGGCAAAACAGATGCGTCAGATATTGGAAGGAATGAAGGAAATTACCGTGGCAGAACAGGTAGTATCCATCCGTTCTTCTTTAAATGATAAAAGCAGGGAAGAACTGAAAATTCTGGCAGAACAAATTAGCTTGTCTGATTAATCAAAAGAAAGTCAGTGTACTTTGCAGTACCGGACATTCTGATGAGTTTTACAGAATAAATATTATGTTCAGCATTTGATTTTACGATTTATTCAAAAAAAATGATTGATTTTTTCTTTCATCTATTATATGATTGAAAATGTGTAGGGGAAAACGGTCATTAAGGCGATGGGTGACTGTCAGCATCAGAGAAAGATAAGAAGGATAACAAATATCAGGATATGATAAATTGACTTGCACAAACGTATTGCCGTTTGTGCATTTTTTATTTTACACACTTTAATAAAGTGCATTGAAAAAGTATACATTGAAAAACAGCACAGAAATGAGGAGTCAGATGAAAATGAAAACACTGGCAGCAGTAATTATTGTTTTGGGTCTTGCACTACCGATATATGCGGCGGCAAATGATATTTCCGGCAATACAGGGGAAATGGGAAGCGAGATTTCTTCAGAAGATTTTCTTGCTTCGGATTATTTTGATGTTTTGCTGGAAGAAAAAGCGGAACAGCAGCAATATTACATTTACCAAAACCAGCTTCAGGTACAACTTTTGGAATTAAAACTGGCATATTTATCGGAATTGGAAAAGGAGTGGGCACAAAAGTGCAGGTCAGAGGAGAAAAAACTGGAGATGGGATATGCAGTTCCTGTTTCGGTTAAAGAAGCAGAGGGGCAGCATACGGCGGTGCTTCTGGAAATAGAGTCTGTCCGGGAAAAACAGGAGTTTTGTATGGAAGCGATAGCCTTATACGGGGGTGCTTATCAGGAGATTTTTGTTTCGGAGGAATGTGAGCCCTTGACAGGTAATTATATGGAATTGTTTCTGGAAGGAAACGCACAGGAACTATATTACCAACAGCAGATTTCGAAGTATGAAACAGCGCTGTTAAATGCTGTGGGAAAAGCGGAAGAAGCCAAAATCCTGCAAAAGCAGCTTCAGGCAGCCGTGATGGAGAAAACACAGTATGAAATAAATTTGGAGCTGTATGTGAAGGAACTACAATTGCAATATAGCGATATAGAGAGAAGAATTGCTGACAAAGACAACAAAATTACGATTGCAGAGTTAAGAGTTAATAATGCAGCCCTGCTTTACGAGAAAGAAAAAATCACGGAGATAGAACTGACTGAATTAATTAATGAACTGTATAAATTGCAATATGAACGAACGGAACTGCTCTACGAAGCAAAAGATATTTATTACAGGTTGAACCATGGTTTGAAAGAGTAAGCACACAGAGGACTGAAAGGGAAATCCGGATATATTGGATTTTATTATAGTGTAGAGAAGAGAAGAAAATGAGTGATTTTATAAATAATTCAAGCAATTATAAACTGATGGAAAACCTGAAGGTGGTCTTGCAGATGGATAGTTTTAACATTTCCATTGAAGGTGGAATAGTCTATGTTATCTCACCCAACAAACCTGAATCTGTGAGACATCGCTTTGGTGGCATCATCCCGGAAGGAGTGGAATCCATAACGATAACAGATATTACCATGATGAGAATCTACAGAAATGCAAAAGGATGCGATTACGTGGACGGTAAGTATGAATTGCAATGCACCATCAACAGCATTATTAATGGCAAGGTTGTCGGGACGACTGAAAGTGCATCTGATGGACCGGCAGGCAAGTCTCAATACGGCATGACAGCCATGCTGTCAGCAATTGTTGAGATATTGTTCAGGAGCACTGAAGCAAAACTTAATTACGATACCTGTAAAGGACTATCTGTAAGTTTAAGGAATTTTACCGGTGAAACCTTAGGAACAGGATATAGAATTGAAGATTATATTGCAGTGGTTATGGAAGCATCGGATGAAATTTACTGGTATTACGGGGGTCATACTTCATAAAAGAAATGGTAGCTTAAAAACTTGTATAAAGAGGAGCAAACAATATTGAAAAGAAAGATAATAAATATTTTTAATATATTGCTGACAGCACTATTGTTAACAGGCATGGCAGCCGGATGCGCTGACAGGGAAAAAGTCCCCATTACTTCCGGTACGGGGGATGTCGCAGGGGTGACGGAATCTTGTACGGGGCAAAACACGGCAGAAAATACGGCAGACGTGCCGGGGACAGGGGAGTGCCCGGAGGGGTATGTATACGATTATCAGGTGAGCATGGAACCCATTCCGGAGGAAATCGCGGCGTTGGGAGGACCCTGTGAGGGAACCATCCATGCTTTCCCGTCCCGGATAGGGATGGCGCTGACGGAACTGGAGATGGAGAAGGACCCTGTGCTGAAGGCGGAGGTGGAAAAGCGAATCCCGGAAATAGAAGCTGCCCTTGAGGAGGAGATAGGCGGGGAGTTTGTGGTGGACGGGGTGATTTTATTTGATGATTTGGCTTGGGTTTTTTTCTGTACGGAAGTTGAGACGGGATACCAGTTTGATTTGTATTATGGAAATAATGATTATTATGCATATACACATAATAGTCAACCAATTGGAAATATAATCAAAGTGGACTATTACTATGATGAGAAAGAAAGTATTACATTACGGGAAAACCTACTGCCAATTGTTAAGGAATTTTTTGCTGATGGAGACATAAAGATACGATTAAAAAACGGAAAAATGGATGAAGTAGACATTGCAATTATACAATATACAGACAGTATTGTTGATAAACATGTGGAACAGGAAAAGATAATTCTGCTTTGGAAAGAGCTACAATCATATGATGATGTATTTATCTATGATTTAAATGTCTTATTTTATCCTTCTCAATATAAAGAAATGATAAAAGAAAAGTTCAACACCATGTTTCGTTATGATTATGGGAGGGTATATGCAGAAGAAACTATGACATGTTTGATTGAAAAGGGAGAAATCGGGTGCTGTTTTAGTTATGCAGAAATCTGGGATGGAGAGGATGTTAACAATCTTGATGCATTACTACAGAAATATGAAGAGGGAAATTATGGACAAGGGGAAATATGGGATTACTGGATTCCATAACAGTGTAAAGGAGAGAGTGTATGAGTGAACCAAAGAGTGAATTTATTAATAACCCAAGCAAGGATGAACTGCTGAAAAACCAGCAGATGGATTCAAAAAAAGAAGATTATAAATTAAACGGATATGTCGTATTTATTAAAGATGGAATAGTCTATGGTGAGAAAAAGGGTATTGAACAGATTGAACTGGGAACGCTCCCCAACCTAGCCGAAACCACAAAGAACCTGTTTGGCGACACCATTCCGGAAGACGTGGAAATTATAACCCTTGATGGCATCACGATGATGACATATCAGGGTGCGGTAATCGACTGTGGCTGGCTGGATAAAAATTTCGAGAAACATTACACCTTTAACATCATCGTAAACGATGATGTGGTGGGAAGCGTCGAGGACGGCATTTTAGGAAACAATGAACTTGAAACAAAATCCGGGGCAGGAATCAAAGAAATCAGTCCAAATATGAAATGCTCCAGTTCTGTTATGGAGAATGGAATGGCAGCGTGATATGTTAAGGTAGCGGCATAAGGTAAAGACAGGGACTATATGTCAGAAAAGATGTGTAAAAAGGGCATTGCAAATAAAAAAGAAGAAGAGGGGAGCATTCAACAATGAAAGGTAAAACAAAAAGTATTATCAGCGTCCTGCTGGCAGTATTATTCCTAACCTGTGCATCAGCCGGATGCGCTGACAGGGAGAACATACCCAGTGCTTCCGGCACAGGGGATGCCGTCGGGATAACGGAAACCCTGCCAAGTAAGGACGGGGCAGGAAACACGGCAGACATGACGGGGACAGGGGAGTGCCCGGAGGGGTATGTATACGATTATCAGGTGAGCATGGAACCCATTCCGGAGGAAATCGCGGCGTTGGGAGGACCCTGTGAGGGAACCATCCATGCTTTCCCGTCCCGGATAGGGATGGCGCTGACGGAACTGGAGATGGAGAAAGACCCGGTGCTGAAGGCGGAGGTGGAAAAGAGAATCCCGGAAATAGAAGCGGCTCTTGAGGAAGAGATAGGCGGGGAGTTTGTGGTGGATGGGGTGATTTTATTGGATGATTTATTCTGGGTGTTTTTTTGTACGGAGGTCGAAACGGGATACAAGTTTGATTTGTATTATGGAAATAAGGAATATTATGCGTATATGCGTGGCAATGATTCAACAGAGAATATAATCAGTGTAGCTGATTATTATGAGGAAAAAGAAAGTATTGCATTAAGGGAAACGTTAATGCCTGTCATAGAGGAAGTATATATTGATGGGGATATAAAAGTGCGCCTTCAGAAGGGGGGGAGTGTAGTAGATATAGCAATTGCACAGTATGGAGACAAAGAGATTAACAAATGTCTTGAACAAGAAAAAATACTTATTATATGGGAGGCTTTGCAGTCTTACAACAATACTTACAGTTATAATATTAATATTACGTTTTATCCTTCCCGATATGAGGATGTGATACACACAAAATATTCTGCCATGCGTGGATATGATTTTGGTAGGGTTTATTCAGAGGAAATCATGGTAAGCCTTGCCCAAAGGGGCGAGACATGGGGATGCTTTGATTATACAGAACTTTGGGATAAGGAAAATGACAATAATTTAGATGTATTGTTACAAAAACATAAGGATGGAAGCAGTGAACAAGACGAAATCTGGGAATACTGGATTCCATAACAGTGTAAAGGAGAAAACAAATGAGCGATTTTATTAATAAACCAAGCAGGGACGAATTGAAGAAAAATCTACAAGTGGTTCTAGATATGGATAGTTATATAACAAATGGTTATAGCATATCGATTGAACATGGAATGGTCTATGTAGTGAAAGATAAGGCAGACAAAATTGAAATCGGCACCCTCCCCAACCTAACCGAAACCACGAGGTACCTTTTCGGTGACACCATCCCTGAAGGAGTAGAATACATAACGATAGACGGTATCACCATGATGACCTATTGCGGAACCCTGATTGGATGTGGTTACGTGGATGAAGGATTCGAGAAACATTGTTATACAATGAACAGCATCATTAATGATGACACCATCTCGAGAGCAGGAAACATGGTGGCAGGACCCATATATGGAACGGTATCCACGGCTTCAGCGTCACTGGAGATGCTGTTCAGGAGCAGGGATAAGACGCTGAATTATGACAACATTATCGGACAGCTTGCAAATTTAAGGAATTTCAGCGGCGGGACCTTCGGGGCAGGGTATCTGATTAATGATTACATTGAAGTGCTTTCCTTTGCAACAGGAAGGGAGCTGACGGAAACAGCCCTGGTCGAAATGGAAGTAAGCGGCAGCGTCATCATAGAGTTTGCCCGGAAAAAAGATATAAACGTCAAGGTAGAATGGGCGGAAGGAAACGGGGAATCCGACACATCCGTCATTACAATGGACGATTTG
>ERZ777305.300-NODE-300-length-83644-cov-5.351242_pt1 | contig 83644 bp, 66 predicted proteins | sample MGYA00374965_ERZ777305 | MGnify/ENA primary metagenome ERZ777305 (study PRJEB29328, sample SAMD00013331) | mouse gut metagenome | study: EMG produced TPA metagenomics assembly of the Metagenome analysis of fecal microbiota from mouse which was promoted...
CCCAAAAGCAATCGCAGAGACTGAGGACTGCGGAGCCTAAGGAGTAGCGTAGCTAACTAAAAGTTTTTGGTGCCGCTTTTTCCAAAAAGCGGCAGTCCTCTGCGGGTAGATACCAACAAACGAGCGATTTAATGCATGCTTGGCGTGATTTTTGTTAAGATTTTGGGATAAAACTTAATTTATATCAGGATGGAAAAGAGTATAAGAACCTATAATGCCTTGTTGTGGGGTATTGTAGCTTTGGTCGTCGGACTCGTGATGATCGTTTGGTCTGTCAGGATTCTGCAATGGGGGGTTAAGTTGATCGGCGTGGTAGCCATTGTAATCGGCGTCGTTCAGTTTATCGGATTTATGGTGCGGACTAAAGGGATGGCGGATCGGTGGAAATACCTGCCGATTGCCGCTCCGATTGCCGTGATCTGGGGAACGCTGTTGCTGCTCAGTCCGGAGTTGTGGACGAATCTCTTTTTGATTCTCTTCGGTGTGTTGTTGATCTTCCTGGGGCTCTACCAACTGGTCTCGATGTACAAAATCAAGAAAAGCGGGGTGAAAGTTCCCGGGTTTTACTTTTTCTTCTCGATTTTGCTGATGGTGGCCGGGATTTTCGCCGCCGCACAGCCGACCTATATGGCATCGTGGTTCATGACCTTTATCGGGGCATGGATTCTGGCCTATGGCGTGATGGAGATTTTCAGCTATTTCACCTTGCGGGCACCGTTGGAAAAACAGGACGCTCCGGTGGCCGACGAACAGAAAAAAGAGGGAGCCGAAGAACAAGCGGAAGAGGTGAAGAAGATCGACGAATAACAGACGGCAGATGTTCAAAAACGAGGCGGCTCTTTCGGGTTTTCCGAAAGAGCCGCCTTTGTTTGCCGCGCGGTTGTTACAGGCTATTCAGCAAGGCATGCAGTTCCGCCACCATCTCCGTAGCCGACCGGCCGCTCGCCGCCAGACCCTCCGGAGTGAATCCGGCCACCATTCTGTTCAACTTGTCGAGTTCCCGAGTCGCTCCCCTCGCTCCCAGCTCCGCCCGCAGCCGGACGATTTTTTCGCAGTCCTGAAGCCCTTCGACCAGCCGTTCGAAACGGATGCTGCTTCGCGGCCCCGGATAGATGCTGTATGTGTCGCCCGCCGCCCAGCTCCGGAAACGCGAGTCGCGCAACGGATCCGCCGTCCAGCTGTTGACCGCCCACCGCAGGTAGCCGTCATATCCGCCGGCCACGGCGTGCAGCACCGTCCACGCCGCTTCGGCCGGTGCCGAGAAAGTGAACGTATTCGGGAAAGCCTCCGTACAACACGTATAAACCGTACTGATCTGCCCCCGTTGTTCCCGCGCCTGTTTGACCTCTTTCGGGAACTGCTGGCCGTACGGAATACTCAGATAATAGAGGTCGGATTCGATTTCCGGATGGTAGTTCCCGGCCAGCGTGATTTTAAAATCGGGATCCGTGTTCCGAATCGCCTTGATCGCTTCGCGCATCGCCTCCATCGGCCGTTCGTCCATCGAAATGGCCGTCTTCTCGAACCACCCCTTTTCGCGCAGGTGGCGGGCAAAATCTTTCAGAAAAGCCCCCCAGTATTCCGTATAAGCCGGATCGCCCGGTTTCGCCTCGATAAACTGCACCCGGTTGGTCGCCTGGTCGTAGTAGTCGAACCGCAAGTCCCACGGAATCATCGTGTAGCAGTTGATCATCTCGTCGATGCCCACCTCGTTCATCATGAACTCGACCCATTTGTCGAAAACCGTATAATCGTAACTCCACGTGCTGTCGATCCGTCTGATGCGGGTAATCATGCTGTCGAAATGATCCTCCGTCTGGCCGTTCCACGGTTTGTACATGATGCTGGTCGTGATGGCCCGCTGACCCGCATCGGCCAGCATCCGCATGATCGGCAGCATGGCATCGAAATGTTCCCGGCTCCAGAGCGGCACCTGATAATAGCGTGCTACGGCGTAAGGATTCTGCCATAAATCCAGGTGGAACGCCCATTTTTTCGGCTCGGGCAGCGTCCGGGCCAATACCTCTACCTCGAAAGGCAGACTCAAGGCCTTGAAATTGGCTCCCGAAACGGTCAGCGTCCCCTTATACCTGCCCGCCCGGACGTCGGCCGGCACCCGTATGCTCAGCCAGACGGGCCGCGTCGTGCAGGCCTCGATGTCGAGCATCGGATTGATGTCGAGCACGTCGGCCACCAGCGACGAGTCCCAGTCCGCCTTGTTCGGCCGGTGACCGCATCCTCCCTTTCCGTCCTTATTGAGTTCGTCGGTCATCACATAACGCACGAAATGGGGCGTCACGTCTGCCGAAGGAATCACCGACGAACCGTTCCGCAATTCGCTCACCGTCACCTTGGCCTCTTTTAAATTCTTGCGTGTCCAAAGCACGGCCTGAGCATTCACCCGCTCGCCTTTCCAGGCTTTCAATTGCAATCGATTCGTTTTTTCCACCGTCGGAACATCCTGTTTCGTGTATCGGATATCGGTGCTCCCCCAGGCGAAGCGGACAGGCTGTGCCATCCGTTCCCACACCTCCCGGCCGTCGTGAGCCCGTGTGTCGGTCAGCTCCTCATAAGCGCCCAAAGGCTGCTGGGCGAGGGCGGTCGTTCCGCACAGGAACAAAAGAGAAAAAATTAGTGTATGTTTCATAAAATGAATGGGTTGGTTTTCCGTTTCGAGTCGGGTTTAAGCACCGGTCGGGAGCAAAGATATCGATAAATCGGGGGTGGAAAAAGGTTCCACATCAAAATCGGTCATCCGGTCTCGAATCATCCTCTCATGACGCTCGAAAGGTTGTAGATTAGGTCGCGAATTAGTAACTTGCGACAATTTTGAAAAAACTTCAAAATTCTGCTAACCCAAAACCATGAAAAAACTTTTTATTGCCGCTTTCCTGTGTGCTCCGTTGTTCGCAGCGGGACAGTTGCGGGGAACAGTCTATCACGATGTCGACGGGAACGGGGTACGCAGCGCCGCTGAACGCGGAGTGGCCGGCGTTTCGGTCAGCGACGGCCGGAACGTCGTGAAGACCGCCGCCGACGGCTCGTTCGAGTTGCCCGCCAATCCCCAGGCACGATTCGTAACTGTTACCACGCCGTCCGGATATGCACCGGCTGAGGCGCACTATATTCCGGTAGCGCAAGACAAGGCAAGTTATGATTTCGGTCTGGTGCGGAACGGCCATACCGGAGCTTTCGAATTCATCCAGATCACCGACACCGAGACTCCGACCCCGAAAGAGTGGATCGAAGATTTGAAAGGTTATGCGGCGGCCAATCCGACCGCTTTTATCATCCACACCGGCGACATATGTTATCAGCCGGGCGAGGACTTTCATGCCGCGAACGTACGGACACGGCATATGGGGGTACCGATGTACTACGCCATCGGGAACCACGACCTGCTGAGCGGGGATTACGGCGAACAGTATTTCGAAAATCTCTTCGGGCCGACGCGGTATTCGTTCGAGGTGGGGAATGTCCATTTTCTTTCTTTACCGATGCTGGGGGGCGACCACGCGCCTTCCTACTCGAAGAAACAGGTGCTGGAGTGGATCAGGAACGACCTGGCGCAGACCGATCCGAAGAAAAAGATCATTATCTTCAACCACGATCTGTGGTTTCAGGGCGACGATGTCGTGATTCGCGCCGAAGGCGACAGCATCGACATGAAAAAACATAACCTTGTGGCATTCGTCTACGGCCACTGGCACAGCCAGTATGCCAAGCGGGTGGACGGCGTGATGACCTACTGTGCGTCGACCCCCGACAAGGGCGGGATCGACCACTCGCCGGCTTGTTTCCGGGTCATCAGCGTGGATGCCGACGGGAATCTCTCGGATAAGACCCGTGCGCGGTATACCAATGTTCCGGGGCTGCTGGCTACGGCTCTGCCCGCGCAGCACGATACGATCGCGGCGGCGGGCGGCGTGATTCCGGTGCGGGTGAATACCTATCGGACGGTTTCGCCGGCGAAGTCGGTACGGGTGGCGCTGGTCGAAAATGGAAAGCGGGGGCGGATGGTGTCATTGGTGCCGCAGACCGACTGGAGCTGGAGCGGTACGCTGGCTGTCGGAAACCGGACGGGCGTGCAGCATCTGGTGGCCGAGGCTACCTTTGCCGACGGGACTCAGCTGGTCGATCACAGCAGTTTCGTGCTGACCGATGAGCCGGCAACGGTGCGTGTGGGGGATGATTGGGGCAATCTGGGCGGCAATGTGGCCCATTCGGGCGTGGCGGCGGCCGGAAAGGCGACCCATGCGCCGCGCTATGTGTGGTCGCAGAATGCCGGCGGGAATATCTATATGGTTTCGCCGGTGGTGGGAGATGGCAAGGTCTTCGTGGCCACGATCGACGACGACAACCTGAAAAAATGTGCCGTCGTGGCTTACGATGCGACGACCGGAAGGGAACTCTGGCGCTTCAAAACCGACAATTCGGTGAAGAATACGATGGTCTACAGCGACGGACTGGTGCTGGCGTGCGATGCGGCGATGCAGGTTTACGCCATCGACGCGGCGACCGGACGTTTGGTGTGGGATAAACAGTTGAATCGGTACGTTCTGCCGGAGAATCTGCACGGGTTGGCAGTGGCCGACGGCGTGGTCTATGCGGGGCAGGGGGGAAACTTCACGGCGCTGCGGGTGAAAGACGGCTCGGTGGTTTGGAAGAACGAGGCGTGGAGCGGCGGCGAAGGGACGCAGTCGACCACTACGGTGGGCGAGGGTGTGGTACTGGCCTCGTCGCACTGGAACGGGCTCTTCGCACACGACCTACAGAACGGACACCTGTTGTGGAAGAAACAGGACTCCAAGATTCGGTTCCGCGACGGATCGGCGACGATCTATGACGGACATATCTACCTGGCGAGTCGCGACGAGTTGTTCCTAATCAATCCGAAGTCGGGCGATATCCTGAAAAGCGCCGAACAGCAGGGGATTACCTTCGAGGGGGCTTGTGCGCCGGTGGTAACCGACCGGATGGTCTATGTCGGAACGGCCGATAAGGGCGTTGTGGCATTCGACCGTCGAACCTTCAAGCCGGTGTGGACGTATACGACTCGACCGGCCATCTTCTACTCGGTGCCTTACTATCAGGACTTCGAGAATTCGGTGGAGACGTCGCCGGTGCTGATCGGCGGGACGCTCGTCTTCGGCGCTTCGGACGGCTGGCTCTACGGGGTGGACGCCGAAAACGGACGTTTCCGGTGGAAACGCAACCTCGGGGCACCGATCTTCTCGTCGCCGGCTGTGAGCGGCGATGCACTTTGTGTGGCCGACTTCTCGGGAAATATCTATTGTCTGAAAATCAATGAATAGCTTCATGGTAAATAAATCGTTGCTTTTGGTCCCGATGAGCCTCTCGGCTCTCGGAGCCTCGGCCAAAAACAAACCGGAGACGGGGTGCGACAAGCCGCTGAACATCATCTACATCATGACCGACGACCACTCGTTCCAAACGATCAGTTGTTACGACGGTCGCTACAACACGACTCCGAACCTCGACCGGCTGGCGCGCGAGGGGGTGCGGTTCGGGAACAGCTTCGTGACCAACTCGATTTCCGGGCCCAGCCGGGCGGTGCTCGTGACGGGAAAACACAGCCACAAAAACGGCTTTCTCAAAAATGAAGGGGGACAGCCGTTCGACGGTTCGCAGCAGACCTTCCCGAAACTGTTGCAACAGAACGGCTATCAGACCGCTCTGATCGGGAAGTGGCACCTTTTCAGCGATCCGACTGGGTTCGACCACTGGGAGATTCTGCCGGGACAGGGTTATTATTACAATCCGGACTTCATCACGCCCGAAGGGACGCACCGCGAGCACGGGTATGTCACGAACCTCATCACGGACAAAGGGATCGACTATCTGGAACACCGCGACCGATCGAAACCGTTCTGCCTGATGCTGCATCACAAGGCGGTGCACCGGATCTGGATGTCCGACACCTGCGACCTGAGGGAGTTCGAAGATCGCACGTTCCCGGTGCCGGAGACTTTCTGGGACGATTATGCCGGACGGCAGGCAGCGCCGCTGCAGAAGATGAGCATCGATAAGGATATGGATCTGACGTACGACCTCAAAATGCTCGACAGCACGATCGTGACCCCGCTCAAGGGGGCTTACCTCTGGGGCGAGCGGGGGAGGATGACGCCGGAGCAACGGGCGCAGTGGGACAGCGTCTACCAGCCTCTGATCGATCGTTTTATGGCCGACAGCCTCTCGGGCAGGGAACTGGTGGAGTGGAAATATCAGCGCTATATGCGGGACTATCTGAAGAGTGTCAAATCGTTGGACGACAATATCGGCCGGCTGATGGAGTACTTGGAAAAAGAGGGACTGCTGGAAAATACGCTGATCGTCTACGCTTCGGATCAGGGGTTCTACATGGGCGAACACGGCTGGTTCGACAAACGGTTCATGTACGAAGAGTCGTTGCGTACCCCGCTGTTGATGCGGCTGCCGGACTGCTGGAAGGGGGTCGAACGCGGACGGGTCGTTCGGGAGATGGTGCAAAATATCGACTATGCGCCGACTTTCCTGACGCTGGCCGGAGCGACGGTGCCGGAAGATATTCAGGGCGTTTCGCTCGAACCGCTGTTGCGTGGCGAACGGCCGAAAGGGTGGCGCGATGCGATCTATTACCACTACTATGAATTCCCGGGCGAACATCACGTGCGGCGGCACTACGGCGTACGGACGGATCGTTATAAGCTGGTCCATTTCTATGGCGACGATATAGACTCGTGGGAGTTGTACGACTTGAAAACCGATCCGACGGAGTTGCATAACCGGTACGACGATCCGAAGTTGGCGAAGGTGCGGGCGCGGATGCACGAACGGTTGGAGCAGCTGCGGGAGCAGTACGACGACCGGACGGAGTAGCCTGCCAGAAACTGGATGTGAATCGGGGCGCGTTTCTTACAAGAAATGCGCCCCGTTCATTATCGGATACAGATAGAGTCAGAAAATCAGTTCCCAGAATCCCACATCGAGCCACTTGGCAAACTTCCATCCCACTTCTGTAAAATGGGCTACTTTACGGAAATCCAGCTTCTCATGCAGTGCGACGCTTGCCGTATTGGGCAGCGTAATACTCGCCACCGCCACATGAAAATTCGCCGCACGCAGCCGTCGGAGCAGTTCGGCGTAAAGCTGGCTGCCGATTCCCTTGCCCAGCCAGTCGCGGTGCAGATAGACGGTCGTCTCCACCGTCCGGTTATATGCCTCGCGTGTGCGCCAGGTATCGGCATAACAATACCCCAAGACTCTTCCTCCCTGCTCGTAGACCAGGTAGGGGAAATGAGCCGATATGGTCTCGATCCGTTTTCGCATCTCCGGGAGAGCGATCGGTTCGTTTTCGAAGGTCACGACCGTATCGGTCACGTAATGGTTGTATATTTCGCAGATGGCCGCCGCATCGTCGGCCGGACGTACCGGGCGTATCATATTTCCAAGTGTCTGACTTTCGTTTAGTATGGTGTGTAGAGCAGAGCCAGCACCCGTGCCGGCACATCGCTCTCATTGGCGAGAGAGTGGGGTACCACGGAGTTGTAATAGATGCTGTCTCCGGCCTCCAACCGATGGGTTTCGGTGCCGTAGTAGAGCGTCACCTTGCCGGCGAGTACATATAGAAACTCTTCGCCGGAGTGTTCCGAACGGAGTTCCGCGGTTGAGCCCGCCTCCGTTTTACCCGGCAAAACATCCACAATCAAAGGCTCCATATGCCGATCGGTTTTCTTCTGCGCCAACGCGTAGAAAGCAAGATGGCCGCTCCGTTCCGCCTCGTTTCCGACAAAAGCGGGCCGACTCTCCACGTCCGCCCGGCGCGACACCACTGCCGTGCGATCCTCTTCTCCCTTCCCGCCCCACAAGGTGCCGAGTTTGGCCCCCAAGGCTCTTGAAATCCGGATCAGCATCCCCAGCGACGGAGTGGCCTGATTGTTCTCGATTTTCGCCAGCTTATCCACATCGATTCCGGCCCGCTCCGAAAGCTCTTCGGGCGTGATGCCGTTCTCTTCGCGCAGCTGGCGGATGATCTGACCGATGATGGCTAACATATACGATGAGTTTTATGCTTCTGACAAATGTTTGTCTATACCGTTTTCACAACGGATCCGACCGGGATCGTTTTTGACCTCCCTCAGAATGGCTTCGTTAATCTGCAGACGCGCGTCCGACGATAACGGATGCCACATGTGATAAACAATGCCGCCCATTTTCAGGATCTTTTTCCGCACTCCGTTGTGCATCATCCGGAAGGCCAATTCGGCATCCTCGGCCCCCCATCCGGTTATATCTTCATTGAAACCATTGACGGCGATCAGATCGGATTTCCAGTAAGCGGTATTGCATCCCCGGATTCCCCGTTCGGCTTTTTTCCCGAATCGTTTGGTCAGGTAATGCCGCAACCAGCCGATCCGCAATCCGTTGAGCCAGAATCCGATTTTCCCGTCTCTCAAACGCGGTAATTCCTGAGTCCCGCTTAAAATTTTTCGGGTAATCTCTTCCGGCAGCAAAATCCGGCTGCCGCATACGAAATATCCCCGTTCCACCATTTCCAGATGGTCGGCGATGAAATGCCGGTCGAGAATAATATCACCGTCGGTCTGGATGATGTACTCTCCTTTAGCCTGCGCCAATGCTTTGTTCAGAATTTCGCATTTCCTGAAACCGTCGTCCGGATGCCAAACGTGTCGGATCGGTATCGAGATACGCTTCTGCATCTCTTCGATCAACTGCCGGGTTTCGTCCGTCGAACCGTCATCGGCAATGACCACCTCATCCGGTAATATCGTCTGCCGTGCCACGCTCTCCAAAGTTCGGCGCAGATATTCCGGTTTATTGTAAGTAGAAATCAACAACGTTGTTGTCAAGTCGCGTCCGAGTTGCATAGAATTGGATCTATTGGCTGTCATTCAGATATTTGTCAATCCCGTTCCCGCATCGTGTGATACCCTCGCTTTTCGTTCGGGCATGAATCCTCCGATTGTCAGCGAGGCGGTCGCGGGAGAGGATCGGATGCCACAGGTGATAAACAATCCCGCCGAATTTGAGCATCTTGTTCTTTACACCGCCGTTTCTCATGCGATGAACGACTTCGCCGTCTTCAGCGCCATAACCCACGATATCTTCGTTATAACCGTTCGCGGCAATCAGATCTCGCCGCCAGAAAGCCATGTTGCATCCTCGTATATGAGCCGCTTCCCGGTCATATCGTTTCGACAGATAACGTCCGAGCCAACCGATGCGGAAACTATTGGCGAAACTGCCACGCTGCGAACCGAATAATCCCCGGTGGCAGGAAAAACCTCTCTTCAATATCCGTTCCGTCGTTTTCGGTCCGAGGTAGACCCGGCTTCCGCACACCAGCCATCCGTGTTCTGCGATAGCCGCATGATCGGCAACGAAATGACGTCCGAGAACGATATCACCGTCGGTTTGTATGATGTAATCCCCTTTTGCCGCAGCAATGGCTTTGTTCCGAATCTCGCTAAGCCGGAATCCGGTGTCCGGATGCCAGACATGCTGAATCGGAACCGGAACCACCGACCGCATCTCATCGATCAGTTGTTTGGTCTCCTCTGTCGAGCCGTCGTCAGCGATCACGATCTCATCCGGCAAGACCGTTTGCCGTGCTACGCTCAGCAAGGTCTGACGCAAATAGTCCGGTTTGTTATAGGTCGAAATCAGCAGGGTAACGGTGAAGTTGCGTTTTGTCTTCATGCTATTCCCCTTTCGGTAATCCATAAGGTGTCCAGATGCTTTTCGCACGTGCCGTCTCTTTCCGAATGGCCCGATTCCGCGCCCATGCCTCCTCGTGGGCATATCCCCGTCCGTGCTCCAGATGCAACAAGACTGCCGAATAACGCACCTGCCGTCCCTTGATTCCCGCATTCATCAGCCGTTCGCCCAGCTCCCGATCCTCACCTCCGTATTCCATTCGTTCGTCATAACCTCCGACACGGAGCAAATCGGATTTCCAGCCCGAAGCATTTCCGCCGTTCCAAGTCGCCCCGGCCGGTGTCACTGCATTCAAAAAGGCTGCCCAGCCGGCCGAAGTCGTCAGTTTGTTGTTCCGGAACGATCGCTTCAGTCCGTGCTCTTTGAGCCATTCCCGGTCGAAACAGCGCCCGGTGAGAATATCCTCTTTGCCGATTAACCGGGAGAGCTCCATCGGCAGCCTCACCGCTCCGCCCGACAGAAAATAGCCGGGCCGGCGGAGACGGAGATGGGTCGCCAGAAAATCGCTCCGCGGAATACAGTCTCCGTCCGTCACCACGATGTATTCACTCCGGGTGGCCAGTATGCCCCGATTGACAATGCGGCACTTCCGAAATCCTGCGTCGGGCTGCCAGACGTAGCGCAGCGGAAAGGTCAGATGAGGCGTGATCCGATCCAGCATCTGTCGCGTCCGTTCGTCCGAGCCGTCGTCGGCAATCACCACTTCGAACCGCCCGCAGCTTTCGCTCTGCACCTCGTAGCCCCACAAAACCTTTTCGAGCCACTCCGGCTGGTTGTAAGTCGAAACGACAACGGAGATTTCAGGCTCCGTGCCTGAAATCTCCGGGATATAGTCGTACACCACGACCGCCTGCGGGTCGGATGTCGTATAGTCGGGTATCGTCATGCTCGCTATTTTTTACCGGTCGCCTCCACGACCTTCAGACGATCGCCTGTCGCCTGTTTGACCATCGCTTTCCACTCCTCGCTGTAGCCCGGGAAGTCCGGCATCGCCGGAATCCCCCGACCCTGTCCGTTGTCGGTAAATACCCCTTCGGCATCCTCCTTTTTGACATTCCCATCGATGTATTTCACCAGCAGGTAACGATCCAGCGCCACCCACGTATCGAACAGCCGCTGAGCCGTATTGACCGAATAATCGGTCAGGAAATCGATCGCCAGTTTCGGATCCTGCTTGTAGAGCATCTCTGCTGCACCGTCCACCGCCGGCTGTTCGGCGAAGCAGCGGTTTTCGAAACGATCCATCGTCCGTTTCACATCCGGATGGATGATATTGTAGCGCTGATAAGCGAAGTTGGTGACCCGGTTCACCACCCAGAACATCGACGTTTCCGAGTAGGTGGTCATATTCCCGTTCCCCACCGCATAGGCGTTCGGAATCCGGTCGATTCCGCAATAGAACGGCGTCAGCGGCGAGCTGTCCGTATCGTCCACCCCGAACCAGAGCACGCCCCCGATTGGGTCGGGCAACCATCCGCGGCATTCGCCCACATACCACCAGCCGGTCTGCTGCGTAGCGATGGCCCGTTCGTTGAAGAACTCTTCGTCCCCCACCTTGAAGGTCATCGGCCGCCAACGGTACGGCAGCTTGAACGGTCCCGCTCCCGGATCGCACGTCATATCCAATTCAGTCCCCTCATAGTGGTTCCGCATGAACTCCGCCACATCCTTGACGGTCAGTTTATGGTTCGGTTTCACCCACAGCGGCAACCGGTTTTTCGGGTTCCGTCCCGTCACGTGGTCGAGGTATTTGTCCATCCCGTCGGTCACCTGCCGGAAGACGCTCCACACGCGTCCCTCGCAACCCCGCATCCCGCTGTAGTCGAACGGGTTGTAGACTGCTGCGAAGTCGAAATCCTTGTCTTTCCCGGTGTACAGCCCCGCTTCGCGTGCAAACGAGATCACGTCCGGCGAGTAGATACAGTTTTCCGGGTCGTTCAACGGAAAGGTAGTGATCCGCGCCTGATTGGCATGCGCCGAGATCATCCCGTCCGGAATCCGCCGGGCCACCCACACAGCCCCCTTATTGGCGTTCTTGCCGTCGACGATCTTCGTCCCCTTCCCGATGATTTCGAGCACCCACACCTCGTTCGGGTCGGCCACCGAAATCGACTCGCCCGATGAGGCATAACCATATTCCGCCACGAGTTTCGTCATGAACTCGATCGCCTCGCGCGCCGTCCGACACCTCTGCAACGCGATATACATCAACGATCCGTAGTCGATCATCCCTGTCGTGTCGACCAGCTGGTGCAGTCCGCCCCAGGTGCTCTCGCCGATCAGCAGCTGGTGTTCGTTCATATTCCCCACCACCGAATAGGTGTGGGGCGCCTGCGGAATCTCGCCCAGCAGTTTGCCGCTGTCCCATTCGTAGACCTTCATCATCGTCCCGGCCGGATAGTCCGCCGCCGGACGGTAGTAGAGTTCGCCGTACAGCGTATGCGAGTCGGCCGAGTAGCTGACCATCGTCGAACCCGTCTTCGAAGCCCCTTTCGTCACCAGAATGTTGGTGCATGCCACCGCGCTTTGTCCGCCGCCCAGAAGGCCTGCGGTCAGCAAAGCCGCGAAAAGTTTTGTTTTCTTCATCCGTATGCAGTAAATTTGTTTGGTTCCGGTTCGCCGAACCGGGAATGACAAATATAAGCATAAAATCGAATCCAATGGGAACGATTGCTGAAAATCTGGTTCGTATCCGGGCGACTTTGCCCGAGACGGTCACCCTGGTGGCCGTCTCCAAGTTCCACCCGGCCGAGGCCCTGAGGGAGGCATACGCCGCCGGGCAGCGCATTTTCGGAGAGAGCCGCCCACAGGAGATGGTGGCCAAATACGAGACACTGCCCCGGGATATCGAGTGGCACATGATCGGCCATTTGCAGACCAATAAAGTCAAGTACATCGTGCCGTTCGTGTCGCTGATCCACTCGGTGGATTCGTGGCGGCTGGCCGAGACGATCGACCGCGAGGCGGCTAAGGCGGGAAGGGTCGTCGACGTGCTGTTGGAGCTGCATATCGCCCGCGAGGAGACGAAATTCGGATGGGATGTGCCCGAATTGGAACATTTTTTGCAGGATGGTTCTCTGACCGGACTCCGGAACATCCGGATCCGGGGGCTGATGGGGATGGCTTCGCTGACGGAGGATGAAGAACAGGTGCGGCGGGAATTTGCGGAACTGCACGCCATTTTCGAGGATTTCCGCCAGAAGTATCTGCCACAGATCGACACCTTGTCGATGGGGATGTCGGGCGACTACCCGATAGCTGTGGAGGAGGGGGCGACGATGGTCCGGGTGGGAAGCCGCATTTTCGGAAACAGACAATAATTTATAGAATAAACAGAACGAACTATGAACCGAATCAAGACGAAATATCTGGGTCTGGAGTTGAACAGCCCGGTGATTCTGAGCAGTTCGGGGCTGACCTCGAACCTCCAGCGGATCAAAGACGCCGAGATGGCCGGAGCGGGAGCCGTCGTGCTCAAATCGATTTTCGAAGAGCAGATCATGAGCGAAGTGGCCCATGTGGACAGCTACAGCGACTATCCGGAGGCGGCGGATTACGTGCGCGCCTATGTGGAGGAAAACCGGCTGGGCCTCTATCTCAAACTGATCGAAGATGCCAAACAACAGTGCGACATTCCGATTATCGCGAGCATCAACTGCCGGCAGGCCGGCGAGTGGGTCGATTATGCCCGGGTGATCGAGGCGGCCGGGGCGGATGCGCTGGAACTCAACATCTTCCTGCTGCCGACGGACAAAGAGACCTCGTCGGACGAGATCGAACGCAGCTACCTGAACATCATTACCCGGGTCAAGGAGGCGATCTCCATCCCGCTGTCGGTCAAGCTGGGTGCCGGATTCACCAATCCGCTGGCGATCGTCCGCGAAATCTATTACCGGAACGTGAAGGGGGTCGTGCTCTTCAACCGGTTTTATCCGACCGATATCGACATCGAAAAGATGGCGGTCACAGCAGGCGATATTTTCAGCCATCCGTCCGAACTGTCGAACGTGTTGCGGTGGACGGCTCTGGTCAACGGTTCGCTGCCGCTGATCGACGTAGCGGTCTCCACCGGAGTGCACTCGGGGGGTGATGCCGTGAAGGCTTTGCTGGCTGGGGCGTCGGCCGTCGAAATCGCCAGCACGGTCTACGAAAACGGACTGGAAGTGATCGGCGAAATAAATGCCTTCGTCTGCGACTGGATGAAACGCCACGAGTTCCAGACCCTGCGCGATGTGATCGGGCGGATGAATGCCAAAAACATTGCCGATCCGATGCTATACGAACGCACGCAATTCATGAAGTACTTCTCCAACCACGATTAAAACCATTCTTAATAGTTAATGTATTCTCGTCTTCGCCTCGACCCGAGAGGCGGAGACGTTTTTTTTGTGACGCAAAAAGGATTGTTTCTCCGAAAAAATGATAATATTTGCTGATGCAAATATGAACCCAAATATATGCAGCAAACAAAAGATGTAGTCATCCGATTCTCAGGCGATTCGGGTGACGGAATGCAGCTGACCGGAACGCTCTTCAGCGACACCTCGGCCCTCGGGGGAAACAGCATCGCTACGTTTCCCGACTATCCGGCCGAAATCCGGGCTCCGCAGGGAACGATGGCCGGAGTCTCCGGCTTTCAGGTACATATAGGAAGCGAGAAAGTATTGACCTCGGGCGACTACTGCGACTTGCTCGTCGCGATGAACGCCGTGGCTTTGCGCGCCAATCGAAAATGGCTGAAGAAAGGCGCCACGGTGATCGTGGATGCCGACAGCCTGACCGAAGCGGCGGTAAAACGGGCCGGCTTCCAGACCCTCGATCCGTTCGAAGAGCTGGGAATTACCGATTACAACATCATCCGTGCGCCGATCTCGTCGATGACCAAAGACGCGCTGGCACAGACCGGACTGGATACCAAGGCGGCGAACAAGTGCAAGAACATGTTTGCTCTGGGTATCTGTTTCTGTCTCTACGACATGCCGCTGGAGCATACGGAGAATTATCTCCGTCGCAAATTCGCGAAAAAACCGGCCGTGGCGGAAGCCAATATTCTCGCCTTGAAAGCGGGGTATAATTATGCCGCCAATACCCACATCTTCACCACGACCTACCAGGTGCCGGCGGCGGAGCTGCCCAAAGGCACCTACCGGACGATCGCCGGGAACCAGGCGGCGGCGTGGGGGCTGATCGCAGCGTCCGAGAAATCGGGGCGGCCTCTGTTCTGCGGCTCCTATCCCATTACGCCGGCGACCGCGATTCTCGAAGAGCTGGCCAAACGGAAAGACCTCGGCGTAAAGACCTTGCAGGTCGAGGACGAAATCGCCGGAATATGCACCGCAATCGGCGCTTCGTTCGCCGGGAATATGGCTGTGACGACCACCTCCGGGCCGGGGCTCTCGCTCAAGAGCGAGGCGCTGGGGCTGGCCGTGATGACCGAACTGCCTTTGGTGGTGATCGACGTACAGCGCGGCGGCCCTTCGACGGGGCTGCCCACCAAGACCGAACAGGCCGACCTGTATCAGGCGCTGTGGGGGCGGAACGGGGAGTGCCCGCTGGTTGTCATGGCGGCTTGTACCCCTTCAGGCTGCTTCGACGCCGCATTCATGGCCGCTAAAATCGCGATGGAACACATGACGCCGGTGGTTTTGCTGTCGGACGGCTATATCGCCAACGGCTCGGAAGCGTGGCGGATTCCGTCGATGAGCGACTATCCGGAGATCAAACCGCCGGTAGTAACGGAACGACCGGAAGGCGGCTTCCTGCCTTATGTCCGCGATCCGGAGCGGCTGGCCCGGAGCTGGGCCTTGCCGGGTTCGCCGGGGTGCGAACATCGGTTGGGAGGTCTGGAAAAACAGGACTGCGTGGGTTCTCTGTCGCACGACCCGCAGAACCACCAGCGGATGGTCGAACTGCGGGCGGAAAAGGTGGCCCGCGTAGCTAATTACATTCCCGAACAGGAAGTCTACGGCGACCGGAAGGGAGGCGATCTGCTGGTCGTTGGCTGGGGCGGCACCTACGGACAGCTCCGGACGGCGGTGGATACGCTGCGGGCCGAGGGCAAAAGTGTCTCGCATTGCCATTTCAGCTACATCAATCCGCTTCCGCGCGGGGTGGAAAAAATATTCTCCAAGTTCAAGAAAATCATCGTCTGCGAATTGAACACGGGGCAGTTCGCCAACTACCTCCGGATGAACTTCCCCCACATCGATTTCCTGCAATACAACAAAGTTCAGGGTCTGCCGTTTACGGTAGTCGAACTGACCGATCACTTCAAGACATTACTCACGCACGCTTAGCGCGCTCGAAACAGTAGTAACACATTATGGTACGATATACCCCACAGGATTTCAAAAGCGACCAGGAGGTCAAATGGTGTCCGGGTTGCGGCAACCACTTTATTTTGAACGCGGTGACCAAAGCGTTGCCCGAGGTGGCTGCAGAGCTTAATTATCAACATCAGCGATTTACGTTCGTCTCGGGGATCGGCTGTTCGTCGCGGTTCCCGTATTACGTGCATACCTACGGATTTCACGGGATTCACGGACGGGCGGCGGCAATTGCCACGGGGGTGAAGGTGGCGAATCCGACTCTGTCGGTCTGGGAGGTGACGGGCGACGGCGATGCCTTGGCGATCGGCGGGAACCACTTTATCCACGCCATCCGCAGGAATATCGACATCAACATCATGCTCTTCAACAACCAGATATACGGGTTGACCAAAGGGCAGTACTCACCGACCTCGCCGCTGGGGAAGGTGACGAAAACTTCGCCGTACGGAACGGTGGAGCACCCGTTCTCGCCGGGCGAGATCGTACTGGGGGCGCGGGGAACGTTCTTCGCACGGACGATCGACGTGGATGTCAACCTGACGAAAGACTGCCTGGTGGCTGCGGCGAAGAACGACGGGGCATCGGTGGTGGAAATCCTGCAAAACTGCGTGATTTTCAACGATAAGGCTTACGACGCTTTCCTCAATAAGGAGGTGCGGGAGGACAGTACGATTGTCCTGAAGCACGGCGAGCCGATGATTTTCGGGAAAAATCGGGATAAGGGTCTGATTCTCGACGGCTTGAAGTTGAAAGTCGTGAAGATCGGCGAGAACGGGATTACCCGGGCGGATATTTTGGTGCATAATGCCCACGAGCCGAATCCGGGGATTCACATGATGCTGGTGAACATGAAGGCACCGGAGATGCCGGTAGCCCTCGGAGTGATTCGGGCGGTGAAAGACCATACGTACGATGACCAGGTGCGGGACCAGCTGATCGAGGTTCGGATGCGGGCCAAGATCTTCAATGTCGACCAGCTGCTGCACAGCGGAGAGACTTGGGAGGTCAAATAAATCATTGGATAATTATCCAGAAAAAAGGGAGGGGACGAAATTGATTTTCGTCCCCTCCCTTTTTGCACGAGATTCTTTGTCTACCGTTTCCCACCCCGCTGTTGCTGCTGTTTGCGCAACGCCTCCTGCTGCCGCTGCATCTCTTCGAGGCGCAGCTGCCACTTCGATTTCTTGACCGGCTTTTTCGCATTCTCCATCATCTGGGCATGCAGTTTCTTCTCGTCCACGATATACCGGAACGCATAGGTCTGGCCGATGGTAATCAGGTTGGCCAGGAAATAGTAGTAGCACAAGCCCGCCGAGTAGTTATTGAACCAGACCAGCAGCAGAATCGGCATCAGGTAGAGCATCATGAACTTCATCCCCGGCATCTGCTGATTGCTCATCCCCGCCGACTGGGCATAGTTGATCTTCGAAGTGATGAAGAGCGAAACGGCCATCAGGAGTGCGAACAGACTCACATGGTCGCCATAGAACGGGATGCTGAAACCGCCCGGGAAATTCCAGATGCTGTCGTAAGACGACAAGTCGTCAGCCCACAGGAACGATTTGTCCCGCAATTCGATCGCCGCCGGAAAGAAGCGGAACATGGCGATCAGGATCGGGAACTGGATCAGCAGCGGCAGGCAGCCGCCCATCGGGTTGACCCCCGCCGAGCGATAGAGCTGCATCATCGCCTGTTGTTTCTTCATCGCATCCTCCTTGCGCGGATACTTCTCGTTCAGTTTGTCGATCTCCGGTTTCAGGAGCCGCATCCGTGCCGTCGAAAGATACGACTTATAGGTGAGCGGGAAAATCAGGAGCTTGATCAACACGGTGAGAATCAGGATGACAATCCCGAAGTTGGCGATATAACTCCCCAGGAAATCGAACACGGGGATGACCACATACCGGTTGATCCACCCGATAATCCACCAGCCCAGCGGAACGAGTTTCTGGAACTCCAGATCCCCGTACCGTTTCAGTACCGAGAATTTGTTCGGCCCGAAATAGAACCGCAGGTCATATCCTTCGGTCGTCGCAGCCGAGTAGGGGAGGGTCATCGCCGCCGAAAAGTCCTTGATATTATCGTCCGTCGGCGGGAAGGTGGCGTACTTCAGATCCGCCGACGCAAAGTTGTCATCCGCGACGATAATGGAAGAGAAGAACTGCTGTTTGAACGCCACCCACTGTACTTTGGTCTTGAGCTCTTCACTCTTCGTTCCGGTCGACATGCCGAGTTCCTCGATAGAGCGTTCGCCCGGGTATTTGTAAGCGATCGTCGTGTAGTTGTTCTCGTTCTGGAACCCTTTTTCCTCCTGTGGCGAGACGATGTTCCAGGCCAGTGTCACGTCCGGCTGGTTCGGCGCAAGTTCTCCTTTGAAGTGCGAAAGGTCGATCTTCATATCCACCAGATAGTCGTCCGGCCGAATCGCATAACGGTATTCCAAATAGGAAGCCTTTGCGCTGTCCGCATAGAGCCGGAAGGCGATTACGGTATCCGAAACCGTTTGCGGCGTAAAATAAAAGTCCGCCGTATTGATCTGCATCGGCGCGAAGAGGTTCAGGTTGAAGCGCGATCCCACTTCGGTAAAGAGCATCAGCGGCTCTCCGTTATATCGCTTGTACTCCTTGAGCCGTGCCGCTGCAATCCTCCCTCCCTTATTCGAGAAGGTCAGTGCGAAAAGATCGTTTTCGAGGGTGTAAAACTCCTCTTTTCCGACCAATTGGGCATTGTATATGCCGCCGCCACCCGGCACGGTTCTCACCGCCGGTGCCTGCGGATTCAAAGCCGCCGTATCCGGCATCAGACTCCCCTGATTGAAACTTTCGTCCGTAGTCAGCCCCTGCTGTACCGCCGGTGCATTGGCCCGCGCAATGGAGTCGTTTATCCGCTGCTGTTCCTGCTGCGCCGCCACCCGCTCGGTGTATTGTTTGTTGTTGTACCAGCTGAATCCGAACAAGAGTACGCCGATAATCAGCAAACCGATCAGTGTGTTTTTACTCATCTATGAAACGCTATTTCTGCTTGTTATCCCGATAATCGATGGCTGCAGCCACAAATCCGACGAAAAGCGGATGGGGGTGGATGACCGTACTTTTATATTCCGGATGGTACTGCACGCCGACGAACCACGGATGTCCTTCGACTTCGACCACTTCGACCAGATTGGTATCCGGATTGATCCCCGTCGCAATCATCCCCGCCGCCGCCAAAGCATCTTTGTACTTGTTGTTGAATTCGTAACGGTGCCTGTGCCGTTCGCTGATTTCGGCCTTGCCGTACGCCGCATAGGCATGCGATCCCTCCTGCAACCGGCACGGATAGGCGCCCAGACGCATCGTTCCGCCCTTTTCCGTAATCCCTTTCTGTTCCTCCATCAGGTCGATGACCGGATCCGGCGTCGCCCCTGTCTCGGTGGAATTGGCCTCCGCCAACCCCAGGACATTCCGGGCATATTCGATCACGCTGCACTGCATCCCGAGACAAATCCCCAGGAACGGAACACCGTTTTCCCGCGCATAACGTACCGCCGTGATCTTCCCTTCCAATCCCCGGTGTCCGAAACCCGGCGCCACGAGAATCCCGCTCATCTCGCCCAACACCTCGGCGACATTCTGTTCGGTCAGCTTTTCCGAGTTCACGTACTGCAGGTTCACCTTGACATGATTGGTCGCCCCGGCATGAATAAAAGCCTCGCAAATCGACTTGTAGGCATCCGGCAGCTCGGTGTATTTCCCGACCAGCGCAATCCGCACCGTCCCGTTGTCCGGATGTTTGACCCGATCGACGAAATCGCGCCACTTTTCGAGGTCGATCGGCCGATCGGTATCCAGTCCCAACTTCCGTAATGCCACGATGTCGAGTTTCTGGTCGAGCATCATCAGCGGCACTTCGTAAATGGTCGGCACGTCGAGCGATGCCACCACCGCATCCGCTTCCACATTGCAGAACAGAGCGACTTTCCGTTTCACCTCTTCGGTCAGCGGCATTTCCGACCGCAACACCAAAATATCCGGCTGCAACCCGTTCTCCTGCAACTGTTTGACCGAGTGCTGGGTCGGCTTGGTCTTCAGCTCGCCGCTGGCCCGCATATACGGAATCAGGGTCAAGTGCACCACCAGAGTGTTCCCGAACCCCAGCTCATACCGGAGCTGCCGCACCGATTCGATGTACGGCAGCGATTCGATATCCCCCACCGTACCGCCAATTTCCGTAATCACCACATCGTACTTATGCTTCGCCCCGAGGTACTGAATGCGCCGCTTGATCTCGTCCGTGATGTGCGGAATCACCTGAACGGTCTTCCCGAGGAACTCTCCCCGGCGCTCCTTGTTGATGACGCTCTGATAAATCCGCCCCGTGGTGACGTTATTGGCCTGCGAAGTCGGCCGCCCGAGGAACCGTTCGTAGTGTCCCAGGTCCAGGTCGGTCTCCGCCCCGTCCTCGGTCACGTAGCATTCGCCGTGTTCATACGGATTGAGCGTCCCCGGATCGACGTTGATATACGGGTCGAGTTTCTGGATCGTCACGGAATATCCTCTGGCCTGCAGCAACTTGGCCAGCGATGCCGCGATAATCCCTTTTCCCAGCGAAGAGGCGACCCCGCCGGTGACAAAAATGTATTTGGTCTGTGATTTCATAGAAATGTCGTCCATTATTCTTCCTGTCCTTTCATATCTGATTCTTCCGCAGCCGGAACCTCAGCGGGTGTCTCTTCGTCCGCCGCCGTTCCGGTCTGTTGCACCGGCCGGTCGATCAGTTTGATTTTTTCCAGCATGGTAGCGATCTGCTCCTTGGCTCGCGCGATCTTCGCCTCGACCTCTTTCATCAGCCCCTCGGCGTTCTTCGACTTGGAGAAGAAACCGATGTTGTTCTCCCACAACTGGATATCGGCTTCGATCTGCCGGATCTTCGCATAAATCCGGTCGCGTTCCTGTCCCAGTTTCCGACTTCCTTCCTCCTGAATCTTAGCTACCTTATCCCGGAAATTACGCAGGTGACGCTCCCGTTCCTCTCCCCTCAGCATGTCGAACAGTCCGTCCACGATCTTCCGATACTCGGCCTGAATCGCCTCTTTCTTCTTGATCGGCACGAACCCGATCTCCGCCCACTTTCGTTGATACTCCTTGATGGTGTCGAACGTCATGTCGGCCTTTTCCTGCAACCGGGCGCGCATCTCCTCCAGCAGAGACTGTTTCCGTGTCAGATTCTCCGCATACTGAGCATCCTGATTCCCGAAATGTTCCGCTTTGCGGGCAAAAAACCGGTCGCTGGCCGCCCGGAACCGTTTCCACACCTGTTCCGAATGTTTCCGCGACGTGGCTCCGATCTCTTTCCACTTCTTTTGCAAAGCAATCAGGGCATCGGTCGTCGCTTTCCAGTCTTCGCTCTCCTGCAACGCCTCGGCCTGAACGCAAAGATCCAACTTCGCCTGCAGGTTGTCCGCGATCTCCGACTTCATCCCCTGATAGAAAGCCCGCTTCGCCTCGAAAAAGCGGTCGCACGCAGCCCGAAAACGTTCGTAAATCTTCGTATTGTCCTTTTTCGGGGCAAATCCGATGGTTTTCCACACTTTCTGAATCTCGATCACCCGTTCCGAAGCGGCATTCCACTCCTTGTGCGACGTAAACACCCCGCCCGCCAGCTCCTCGACCTTCTCGCACAATTCGGTCTTGAGGGCCAGATTCTGTTTCTGTTCCTCCTTGATGCCTTCGAAATAGTCCTGGTGCCGTTTATTGATCTGCCGGCTGGCCTCTTTGAAACGTTCCCACAGCGGCTCCTTAAACTCCGCAGCCACCGGCCCGATCTCGCGCCACTGGTCGTGCAGTTTCTGCAACTTGTGGAACGCTTCGGTCACGCTCGGTTCGAGCATCAGCTTTTCGGCCTCTTCCGCCAGCTCCGTCTTCGCCTCGTAGTTCTTTTTGAGGTCTAAATCACGAAGCTCCTTATTGATTTTGATATAGTTATAGAAATTCTCGACGTGGTGATGATAGGTCTCCCACAGATCCTTGAGTTTCTCCTGCGGCACCAGCCCGGCCTCTTTCCACCGCTGTTGTAGCTCCCGGAAGGCGTTGAAAGTCTGTCCCAGCGTCTCGTTCCCGTTCACCAGCTCCTTGAGCTCTTCGATAATCCGCAACTTCGCCGCATAAGCCCGCTCTTTCTCCTCTTCCGCCCGGTTGACGAAGGCGTCCCGTTTTTCCCGATATCGAACCAGCAACTCTTTGAATTTCGCTTCATTTCCATTTTCTGCCGGCTTAAACGCTTCGGCCTCTCCGCCGTTCGCGATGAAATCGGCCCGCTGAGCCTCGATCGCAGTCCGACCAGCCTTATAAAAGGCAATTTTCACCGCTTCGACATCCCCTCGGAGGTTCTGCACGGGGCGTTCCTCCAGCATCTCTGCCAGCAGGGCGATCAGCTCCTCCTGCGTCTTCCCCGCATAGGGATTCGCCGCAGGCATTTCGTTTTCCGTTTCTGCGGCCCCCTCGTCGGTCGCAGTCGGCGCGGTAGTTTCCTGCGTAGTTTCGACTTCCATCTCCTCATTGGCGATTGTAGCGGCCTCTTGCGAAGTAGGCGTGTCGAATGGCTCGTTCCCGTTTTCGACCGGAACCTGAGCAGAAGATAAACCTTGACTTTCCATGTTTTCAGGTGGATTGGATTGACTATAATCTAAAATGCCCGTTTTTCCGAAGAAGTTTGCTTAAATCAAGCCGCTTCGGAAAAGCGGGCATCCCAAACGCTCCTACAAAATTAGGAAGTTTTTTTGCCATTCTCAAATTTTTTCGCCTTGGGTCGCCGGCTCTTGGCCGCTTTCGGAGCCGCCTTTTCCAGCAGCGGTTTCAGGAACCGGCCCGTATAGCTCCGGTCGCATGCCGCCACTTCGATCGGTGTTCCCTGAGCGATCAACTCGCCCCCGCCTTCGCCCCCCTCGGGCCCGATATCGATCAGGTGGTCGGCCACCTTGATCACATCTAAGTTGTGTTCGATGACGATCACCGTGTTTCCCTTGTCTGCCAGCTTGTTCAGCACGCCCAGCAGCACACGGATATCCTCGAAGTGCAGCCCGGTGGTCGGCTCGTCCAGAATATATAAGGTATTCCCCGTATCCCGCCGCGAGAGCTCCGCCGAAAGCTTGATCCGCTGGCTTTCCCCGCCGCTCAAGGTCGTGCACGGCTGCCCCAGTCTGAGGTACCCCAGCCCCACATCCTGAATCGCCTTGAGCTTCTGATGAATGGTCGGCACATGCTCGAAAAACTCGACCGCCTGGTTGACCGTCATGTTCAGCACCTCGTCGATATTCTTTCCCTTGTACTTCACCTGCAACGTCTCGCGGTTATAGCGATGCCCGTTGCACGCCTTGCAGGTCACATAAACATCCGGCAGAAAGTTCATCTCGATAGTCTGCACCCCCGCGCCTCGACACTCCTCGCACCGTCCCCCCTTGACGTTGAACGAGAACCGCCCCGCCTTATACCCCCTGATCTGCGCATCCGGCGTCGCCTCGAACAGCTTCCGAATATCGCCGAAGACATTGGAGTAGGTGGCCGGATTGCTCCGCGGACTCCGCCCGATCGGCGACTGGTCGACGATCACCAGTTTGTCGATATGCTCCAGCCCTTCGATTTTGTCGTAGGGCAGCGGCTGGTCGAACGACCGGTAGAGTTCCCGCGCAATCGCCGGCCGCAGCGTCTGGTTAATCAAGGTCGACTTTCCGCTGCCGCTCACCCCGGTGACCACGATAAATTTCCCGAGCGGAAAACACACGGTCAGATTCTTCAAATTATTGCCCCGCGCGCCGTGAATCGTCAAAAATTTGCCAGACCCCTCCCGCAAGGTCGTCGGAATCTCGATCGCCCGCCGGCCCGTCAGGTAATCGGTCGTGTAGGTCGGCGTTTTCAATACTTCATCCAGTGTCCCCACGGCGGAAATCTCCCCTCCCTTTCTTCCCGCCGCCGGGCCGACATCCACGATCCAGTCCGCCGACTCGATCATCTCCTGATCATGCTCTACCACGATCACGCTGTTCCCCGCATCGCGCAGCTGCCGCAGCGAGTTGATCAGTTTGATGTTATCCCGCTGGTGCAGCCCGATGCTCGGTTCGTCCAGAATATAGAGCACGTTGACCAGCTTCGAGCCGATCTGCGTCGCCAGCCGGATGCGCTGGCTCTCCCCGCCGCTCAGCGTCCGCGACGAGCGCGACAGCGACAGATACCCCAGTCCCACATCCATCAGGAACCGCAGCCGCTCGCGAATCTCCTTCAGAATATCCCGCGCAATGGCCTGCTGCTTCTTGGTCAACCGGGTTTCGATCCCGTCGAACCATGCAGTGAGTTCCTCGATGCTCATCGCCGAGAGCTCCGCAATGTTCTTTCCGTCGATCCTGAAGTAGAGCGAATCTTCGCGCAAACGACTGCCCCCGCAAACCGAGCACGGCCTCCGTTCCACATACTGCTCCTTCCACTTCGCCCCCCGCTCTCCCTCCTCGGCCTCCGCTTCTAAGTAGGCCATCACCCCGTCCCATGTCGTCATACAACTGTTCCGCGCCCCCGACAAAGCCGTTACCCGCAACGGCGTGGCATCCCCGTAGAGCAAGGCATTCATCGCTTCTTCGTCCAGCTCGTCGAGCGGCGTGTCGAACGTAAAGTCGTACCGCGCCGCCAAGGAGCTCATCTTGTTGAAAATCGAGTTGGCTTTCGGCTTCCCGAGCGGCTGAATCCCCCCCCGGTTAATCGACTTGCTTCCGTCCGGAATAATGCGCGAGATGTCGAACACCGTCTCCTCGCCCAGCCCGTTGCAGTGCGGACAAGCCCCCTGCGGCGAATTGAACGAAAAGGTGTGCGGCGCCGGCTCGTTGTATGAAATCCCCGTCGTCGGACACATCAAATTCCGGCTATAGAATCTGGCCTCGCCCGTCTCGTAGTCGGCTACCATCATCGTCCCTTTCCCCTGCCGCATCGCCTCTTCGAGACTCTTCCTGATCCGCGCCTCGGCTCCCGCTTCCGCCACCATCCGGTCGATCACCAGTTCGATGTGGTGAATCTTGTACCGGTCCAGCTGCATCCCCCCGTGCAATTCGACGATTTCGCCATCCACTCTGGCATACAGGTAACCCTTCTTGATCATCGAAGCGAACAGCTCGCGATAGTGCCCCTTCCGCCCCTTGACCACCGGTGCGAGCAGTGCGATCCGCTTCCCGCCGAACCGCTCGATGATTAGTTCGGTAATCTGCTGGTCGCTGTAGTGCACCATCTCCTCGCCCGTCGCCTTGGAGTAGGCCACCGAAGCCCTGGCGAACAGGAGGCGCATGAAGTCGTTGATCTCGGTCACCGTCCCCACTGTCGACCGCGGATTGCGCCCCGTGGTCTTCTGTTCGATCGCGATCACCGGACTGAGCCCCGTAATCTTATCCACGTCCGGCCGTTCGAGCGTCCCGAAAAACTGCCGCGCATAGGCGCTCAATGTCTCGAGATACCTGCGCTGCCCTTCGGCATAGATGGTGTCGAACGCCAGCGACGACTTCCCCGACCCCGACAGACCGGTAATCACCGTGAACTTGTCGCGCGGAATCACTACGTCCACGTTCTTCAGGTTATGCACCCGCGCCCCTTCGACGATAATCTGATCGTGTTTATTTCCCATGTTCTCTGAACCCTTCCGTCGGAATCATGACCTCGTAGGTCGTTCCCGCCTTGTTGGCATATTCGTAGCTCCGGATCCACGGATTGAGTATCCGCAACACCTTGTAGTTGGTTTCATACTTGGCCGCCACCGCCGACCAGTCGATGTTCTGCCCTCCGACCTTCACCCGCCGGTAGTTCTCGAAGGCCGGCAGATAGTCTTTCCGCCGCAGCTGGAAGCCGTACTTCTGCGGATTCTCGACCACCAGCTTGCAGGAGAGGATCCGGTAGACATACCGCATCGTCTCCTCCGGCAGAAAGAGGTCGTAGTAGGACTTCACCCCCTGGATCGCTATCCGTTTGCTGACCCCCGCCAGCCCGGCATTGTACGAAGCGGCCGCCATCGTCCAGCTCCCGTACCGTTTGTAAGCGTCGCGCAGGTATTTGCACGCCGCTTCGGTCGATTGCTCGACGTGGAACCGCAGATCGACATTGTCGCCCGTCTCGACCCCGTAATCCTTGGCCGCCGACTTCATCAGCTGCCACAGCCCCGAAGCGCCGACCGGCGAGACGGTGTTCGGATCCAGATTGCTCTCCGCCATGCAGAGGTATTTGAAGTCCTCCGGAATGCCGTACTTCTTCATGATCGGCTCGATGACCGGAAAGTAGCGGGTCGTCATCCGCAGCGTGCGGAGCGTCCGCGACTGCATGAACATCGTCACGGTAATCTCCCGCTCCAGCGCCTCGCGCACCTCGGCATATTCGAGCGGAACCCGTTCGCCCGCGAAAGTCAGTCCGCGCGGCAAGTCCGGTACGAATATCGGCGAGGCCTCGCCCGGCACTTCGGACACCGCCGCCGGAGCCGGCCGTCCTCCCTTCCCCTGCTGGGCGCAAGCCGTCGTCACACTGCCTGCCGAAAGAGCGGCGGCAAACAGAATCGCGATTTTTCTCATTCCGATCGATCTACAATATGTTATCCAACGCATTTTTGATACTGATTATTTTAAACAAATCCAATACGGTCAGGACGATGAACACGATCAGCATCCACCGCAAAAACTGTGTGTTGATCCGTGTCGCATAGCGCGAGGCTACATACGCCCCGATCACATTCCCGATCGAGTGCACCAGACCGTACCCGTAAGCGATCTGGCCGTGGTACATGAAGACGGCCAGCGAAAACGGGATATAGAGCATCACGATGAAACTCTTCAGCGCATTGGCCGTGATCACGTCATAGCCCATCCCCATGATGGTCAGCCCGAGAATCACGTAGCCCATCCCGATCTGGAACGCACCGCCGTAGAGGCCCACCAGAAAGAACCACAGGCAGTCCAGCTTCCGCACCTCCCTCGCCGGTTTGCCGTTGCCTTTGAATATCCGGTTCGGACTGAATATCAATAATGTCAGAAGCAGAATAAGGATCGTCGCCAGCAGGATGACGAAGATCGACGGATCGACCGACGCGGCAAACTCGGCTCCCGCCAGCGCCCCCAAAGCGGTCGGAATCCCCAGTTTCAGCCCCACGGAGTAGTCCAACAGGTGCTGTTTCCGGAAATTGACCGCCGCAGCCGAAGCCTGAAACAAGACCGGCAGTCGGTTCGTCCCGTTGGCGATCTCGATCGGAAGCCCCAGCGCCGTGTAGACCGAAATCGACACCGCCGCAGCCGCCCCGGCAAAGGTGTTGACCACGCCGACGAAGATGCCCGAACAGATCAGCAGGATGACAATCGACACACTCATCGGCTACTCCTCGCCCCATGTGAAGTCATCGGCATCCAGGTGGGCCGGGAAACGCTGACGGAACCCCTCCAGCTCATCGAGCGACAAGGTGGCATGGATCATCTCCTCCTGCCCCGGCACCGCCTCGGCCAGCGGCTGCCCCAGAAAGTCGAGCACCACCGAATCGCCCGAATAGCTGTTCCCCGGATCCGTCCCGCACCGGTTGCAGCCCACCACATAGGCCTGATTTTCGATCGCTCGCGCCCGCAGCAGCGTGCTCCACGCATACCGTCTCGCCTCCGGCCAGCTGGCCACATAAAGCAACAGGTCGTAATCCTTTCGATTCCGCGAAAAGACCGGGAAGCGCAAATCGTAACAGATCATCGGACAGATCCGGAACCCTTTGTAATGGACGATCAGCCGCCGCTCGCTCCCCTCGGCGTAATGCTCGTGTTCGCCCCCCATCCGGAACAGGTGCCGCTTGTTGTAGGTCAGCCACACGCCGTCCGGAGCGACGAAAAACAGCCGGTTGAAATAGCCCGTCTCCGCCTCCGTCCGCCGGATGTGGTCGCGAATCGCCACGCTCGTAATAATCGCTTTTCCCGTCCGCATCGCCAGTCCGCGCAAAAACGAGACCACCTCGCCGTCCATCTCCTGAGCGATCCGCTCCGGCTCCATGCTGAACCCCGTGGCGAACATCTCCGGCAGGACGATCAAATCCGCATCGCCCGCCTCCCGGTCGACCCATTCGGTCACCCGCCGGCAATTTTCCGATGGCGCCTCCCACTGGGTATCCATCTGAAAAACAGCTAATTTCAATAATTTATCCATATCTGTATCCCCTGATTCCGCGAATCCTGCAAAGTTACGTTTCCGCCGGCTTTCCTGCAACGAAAGTCGGCGGATAATTCGGCACCCCGGTCGAACTATCGCGGAAAATTCTATCTTTGTAGCCACCAAAAGCGGGAACGAAATTGATACGAGTTGCGAATTACAATCGGCTGACCATTGCGCGCGAGACCGACAACGGGCTTTATCTGACGGACGAAGAGGGACACGAGGTGCTGCTCCCCAAACGGTACATGCCGGAGAGCTATGCCATAGGCGATCCGATGGAGGTCTTCGTTTACACCGATTCGGAAGACCGTCCGGTAGCGACGACCGAACAGCCTAAAATCGTCGAGGGCGGCATTGCGGCCTTGCAGGCCGTGGGATTCAACTACCACGGCACGTTCGTCGACTGGGGCCTGCCCAAAGACCTCTTCGTGCCGAAACGCAACCAGCAGGCGCCGATGATGGTCGGTGAGTGGTATGCCGTGGCGCTCTATGTGGACAACGTGACGGGACGACCGGTGGGGACAACGAAGCTCGGGAAACGGGTCAATAACGACGAGATTACCGTGCGGCCGAAGGAGGAGGTCGACATTCTGATCGCCGTGCGGAAACCGAAAGGATACCGGGTGGTCATCAACGACCGCCACTGGGGGATGCTCTACGACAACCAGATCTTCACCGACGTGAAACTCGGCATGCGGATGAAGGGCTACGTGCGGAAGATCGCGGAAGACCATCGTATCGACATCTCGCTGCAGCAGGAGGGCTTCAACCAGGTCAAGATCGCCGCCGATGCCATCCTGAAAATGCTCGACGAAGCGGACGGGATCCTCTCCGTGGGTGACAAATCCGACCCCGAAGAGGTGCGGCTGACGACCGGAATGAGCAAAAAGATATTCAAACGGGCCGTCGGTTATTTGAAGAGCCACGGCGTGGTCGAGATCGGCGACCGGACGGTCGAGCGAATCGAACGCAAAAAATAATCGACCGCCGACCTGTTCGAAAAAGACGAGGATTTTTGTACTTTTGCAGGTCGGGCTTTTCAGCCGACCCGAATAATTTATCATACGAAAACATCTCTGCATGAAAGTCGATGTAGTTCTCGGCCTGCAATGGGGCGACGAAGGAAAAGGAAAAGTCGTCGATGTACTCACGCCCGATTACGGCGTAATCGCCCGTTTCCAGGGGGGGCCGAATGCCGGACACTCCCTGCATTTCGGCGACAAGGTACACGTATTGCGGTCGATACCGTCCGGCATTTTTCGTGAAAACGCCGTCAATATCATCGGAAACGGCGTGGTGCTCGATCCGGTGACCTTCGCTCAGGAGACGGGCGAACTGGAACAGATGGGGGTGGATGTCAAGGCGAAAATACGGATTGCAAAAAAAGCACACCTCATTTTACCGACTCATCGGATGCTCGACGCCGCCAGCGAAGCGGCGAAGGGAAAGGCCAAGATCGGTTCCACGCTCAAAGGAATCGGGCCGACCTATATGGACAAGACCGGCCGGAACGGGCTGCGGGTGGGGGACATCCTCTCGCCGTCGTTCATGGAGCGGTACGAGCGGCTCAAACAGAAACACATCGCCATGCTCGCACAGTTCGAAGGCTTCACGTACGACATTGCGGAATACGAGGCCCAGTGGTTCGCCGGCATCGAGACCTTGCGGCAGTTCACCATCATCGAGGCGGAACACGAGATGAACCGACTGCTGAGCAACGGACAGGCCGTTTTGGCGGAAGGGGCGCAGGGATCGCTGCTCGATGTCGATTACGGGACTTACCCGTTCGTAACCTCTTCCAATACGGTGTGTGCCGGGGCTTGCATCGGTCTGGGAGTGGCGCCGAATAAAATCGGCGAGGTCTTCGGGATTTTCAAGGCGTATTGCACCAGAGTCGGGAGCGGGCCGTTTCCGACGGAGCTGTTCGACCAGACCGGCAAGGATTTGCAGCAGATCGGGCATGAGTTCGGCGCGGTGACAGGCCGTGAGCGGAGATGCGGATGGCTCGATATGGTAGCCTTGAAGTACAGCGCGATGATCAACGGGGTGACACAGCTCATCATGATGAAATCGGACGTGCTGAACACTTTCCCGACCATTAAGGTGGCAGTGGCGTATGAGATCGGCGGACGGCGGGTGACGGAGTTTCCGTACGAAACCAATGAAGAGATCACACCGATATATAAGGAGTTCGAAGGGTGGAACTGCGACATCAACGGAATTCGTCGCTATGAGGAGTTTCCGCGGCAGTTCAAGGAGTATGTCGAGTTCATCGAACGGGAGACGGGCGTGCCGGTGAAGATTATCTCCGTCGGGCCGGATCGCGACGAGACGATTGTCCGGTGATACATCAGTAACCTCCCCTCATTTCAAACCGAAAAAGCGAAAAACAAAACCTGATTTTGTTTTTCGCTTTTTATGTATTACTTTCAACCCTGATATGAAAATCGCACTGATAGGCTACGGCAAAATGGGGCACGAGATCGAACGGATCCTGCTCTCGCGGGGACACGAAATCCCGCTGATAATCGACATGAACAACACGGATCAGCTCACGGCAGAGCATCTGGCGGCATGCGACGTGGTGATCGAATTCACGACGCCGGGGACGGCATACGGAAATATCATGACCTGCCTTGAGAGCGGGATACCGGTGGTGTGCGGAACCACAGCCTGGCTGGATCGCTTGCCGGAGGTGACCGCGTTGTGCGAACAGAAACAGGGCGCGTTTTTCTACGCCTCGAACTACAGCATCGGCGTCAATCTCTTTTTCGCCATCAACAGGAAGCTGGCCGAGATGATGAACCGTTTTCCGGAGTACGACGTCACTTTGAACGAGGTGCATCATGTGCAGAAAAAAGATGCGCCGAGCGGGACGGCAGTGACTCTGGCCGAGGATATACTGGCCGGAATCGACCGGAAAACCACATGGCACCTGGGAACGACCACTACGCCGGACGAGTTGGAAGTCACGGCACAGCGGCGGGCGATGGTGCCGGGGATTCACACCGTGGTTTGGGAATCGGACGCCGATATCATCACCATCGACCACAATGCCAAGAACCGCAGCGGATTTGCGATGGGAGCGGTTCTGGCGGCAGAGTTTCTGGCCGATAAACGCGGAACGGGACAGGTCTACGGGATGAAAGACCTGCTGGGATTCTAACCGAAACGACACGACATGAAAAAAGCTATCGAAAAGTTGCGGGCCATCTGGGGAAACAAGTGGGTGAAATTTTCGGTCGTCAGCCTGATTTACGTGCTGTGGTTCATGGTCTGGACACGGAACCTGTGGTGGCTGCTCGGTGTGGCGGTCATTTACGACCTCTATATCACCCGGTTTATCGACCGCATTTGGCTCAACCGCTATCGGGCTTACAAAGAGGGACATAAAGGATTCCGGCGCGTGATGGAGTGGGTCGAAGCTTTGCTTTTCGCCGTGATCGTCGTCGTACCATTGAAGACCTATTTCTTCGGGATGTACGTCATTCCGTCGTCGTCGATGGAGCAGACCTTGCTGGTCGGAGACTATATTTTCGTGGACAAGACCTGCTACGGGCCGAAAATGCCCAATACCCCGATCTCGTTTCCGTTCGTGCAGAACACCCTGCCGCTGACAAAGACCACTCCGTCGTATGTCGATTGGATTCAGTGGCCGTACAAGCGTCTGGCAGGACGAGGTGTTGTGAAACGCGACGACGTGGTGGTCTTCAACTTTCCGGAAGGAGATACGGTGGCTTTGGGGACGATTACGATGGAGGACGAGTATGGACGATCGATGGAGAGCGATGTATCGACCACGAGTTATTACGATTTGGTGCGGATGTTGGGGCGCGAACAGGTTTACAACGAGCTGGAGGTACGTTATCGGCCGGTGGACAAGCGGGAGAATTACATCAAGCGGTGTGTGGCATTGGCGGGAGACACGGTGCAGGTGATCGACGGCGACGTCTACATCAACGGCAAGGCGCAGCGGTCGATACCGGGCGTGCAACATCTTTATATGGTGCATGTTACGGCTCCGATCGGGACGAAGATTTTCGAACGGCTCGGAATCGACCGCGAGGAGATCGGCTACCAGGCGGAGGCGGGGAGATATACTTTGCCGCTGACTGCCGAAGGGGTCGAAGTATTGAAAGGTCTGCCGGAAGTGACGGACGTCATCCGTTTCGTCAACCGAATACCGAACGAGGCGATCTTTCCACACGAAACGGATCGATATCCGTGGACGGAAGACTTGTTCGGGCCACTGTGGGTGCCGCAGGCGGGGGTAACGGTTCCGCTGACGATCGATAATCTGCCGCTTTACGAACGGATTATCCGGAACTACGAGGGGAATGAATTGGTGGTCGACGAGGCGGATAGTCTGATTTACATAAACGGCTCTCCAGTAAAAGATTATACCTTTCAGATGGATTATTACTTCATGATGGGCGACAACCGACACAACTCCGCAGACTCACGATTCTGGGGCTTCGTTCCGGCCGACCATGTGGAAGGTAAAGCCTCGTTCGTCTGGCTCTCGATCACGCCCGGAAAGAACATCTTCACCGGGTTGCGTTGGGGCAGGATGTTTAACCGAATTCGATAATATTTCTCCCAAAGCGGAAGTAAAACACGAAATAAACAAATCCAAATCTTTCATTTTATGAATGATACCCTAAAAATAGTCGTACTCGCCAAACAGGTTCCCGACACGCGGAACGTAGGCAAGGATGCCATGAAAGCCGACGGTACGGTGAACCGGGCGGCACTGGCAGCCATCTTCAACCCTGAAGATTTGAACGCATTGGAACTGGCCTTGCGCATCAAGGATCAGCACCCGAAATCGACCGTTACGGTTTTGACCATGGGGCCGTTCCGCGCTGCGGAGGTGATACGGGAGGCCATGTTCCGCGGAGCGGACGGCGGCGTGTTGCTCACCGACCGGAAATTTGCCGGAGCGGATACGTTGGCGACCAGTTACACGCTCTCGTGCGCCATCCGGAAGATGAATCCGGATTTGATCATCGCCGGACGGCAGGCTATCGACGGCGACACGGCGCAGGTGGGACCGCAGGTAGCCGAGAAACTGGGACTGCCGCAGGTGACCTATGCCGAAGCGGTGGACAAAATCGACCTGCAAGCAGGCGAGATCACCATCCGCCGGCGCTTGGAGTGCGGCGTGGAGACCGTGACCATGAAGCTGCCGGGGGTAGTGACCGTCAATGCCAGCGCGCCGGAGTGTCGACCCCGGAACGCCAAGATGGTGATGAAATACAAACATGCCCGGACGGTGAGCGAAGTGCAGGAACAACAGGAAGATTACTACATGGCTTTGCACAAGGAGCGGTGCTATCTCTGCATTCCGGAATGGGGTGCGAATGATGTGAACGCCGAACCGGAATCGCTCGGGCTGAGCGGCTCGCCGACCAAAGTCAAGACGATCGAAAACATTGTCTTCCAGGCCAAAGAGGCGAAACACCTGACCGGAAGCGATACCGATATCGAAGGGTTAATCAAAGAGCTGATCGCTTCGCACACAATCGGTTAATCCAGCTTACCTAAATCAAATCACCAACTGAAATTCTCATGAACAATATATTCGTTTACTGCGAGATTGAAGACGGCAAAGTCGCCGACGTTTCGCTGGAACTCTTGACCAAGGCACGGGCTTTGGCAAAGACATTGGGATGCCGGGTCGAAGCATTGGCCATCGGACACAACCTGACCGGTATTGAAAAACAGCTGGCACAATACGGAGCGGAGATCGTACACGTCGCCGACGGTGCGGAACTGGCACCGTTCCGAACGCTGCCCCATGCGGCGATTATCTGCGGGGTGTTTAAGGAAGAGCAACCTCAGATCGCTTTGTTCGGCGCGACCTGCACGGGACGGGATTTGGCACCGCGCGTATCGTCGGCGCTGCACAGCGGTCTGACGGCAGACTGTACCTCGCTGGAGATCGGCGACCACAGCGAAGCCAGGACGGGAAAAGAATATAAGAACTTGCTTTACCAGATTCGGCCGGCTTTCGGCGGGAACATCATCGCCACGATTATCAACCCGGATCACCGTCCGCAGATGGCGACCGTACGCGAAGGGGTAATGAAAATGGAGCCGGTGGCCGATCCGAAACCGGCGGAAGTCAAGACGATCGACTACAAGAAGTTCCTGAGCGACGGGGATTTCGCAGTCAAGATCATTGCCCGCGAGATGGAAGAGCGGAAGATCGACATCAAGGGTGCTCCGATTATCGTGGCCGGAGGCTACGGGATGGGGTCGAAGGAGGGATTCGATCTGCTGTATCAGCTGGCAGAGGTATTGGGGGCTGAAGTCGGGGCATCGCGCGCTGCGGTGGACGCCGGGTTCACGGAACACGAACGCCAGATCGGGCAGACGGGGGTGACGGTGCGGCCGAAACTCTACATCGCCTGCGGAATTTCGGGCCAGATTCAACACACGGCCGGGATGGACGGCAGTTCAATGGTCATCTCGATCAACACCGATCCGGAGGCGCCGATCAACAAAATCGCCGACTACGCGATTATCGGGGACGTCACTACGGTGATTCCGAAAATGATCAAATACTATAAACAGAACAGCAAGTAATCCTTTTTGACTCATACAGGACATGGCTAACTTTTTCTTAGATAACAAAGACATACAGTTTCATCTGGATCACCCCCTGATGAAAAAGATCGTGGAGCTCAAAGAACAGGGCTTCCGGGATAAAGAGACCTATGATTATGCGCCGGTAGACTTCGAGGACGCGATCGACAGCTATCGGAAAGTGCTGGAAATTGTGGGGGATGTGGCTGCGAACACGATTGCCGTGAATGCCGACTCGGTGGACAAGGAGGGGCCGCGGGTGGAAAACGATCGGGTGATCTATGCGCGCGGGACGCAGGAAAACCACGATATGCTGACCCAGGCGGGAGTTTACGGAATTTCGCTGCCCAGACGGTTCGGGGGACTGAATTTCCCGCTCGTACCGTACGTGATGACCTGCGAGCTGGTGAGCCGGGCCGATGCCGGATTCGGCAATATCTGGGGGTTGCAGGACTGCGCCGAAACCTTGCATGAGTTTGCGAGCGAAGAGATCAACGCGGAATTTTTGCCGCAGATCAACAAGGGGGCGACGGCGGCGATGGACCTCACCGAGCCGGATGCCGGTTCGGATTTGCAAGCCGTGATGCTCAAGGCGACGCCCAATCCGGACAAGCCGGGCGAGTGGCTCTTGAACGGCGTGAAACGTTTCATTACCAATGGTGACGGAGATATCTCGCTGGTGCTGGCGCGGAGCGAAGAGGGGACGACCGATGCACGGGGGTTGTCGCTGTTCGTGTATGACAAGAAGCATATGGCGGTCAAGGTGCGACGGATCGAACACAAGCTGGGGATTATCGGCTCACCGACCTGCGAGCTGGTCTTCACCAATGCGCCGGCCAAGCTGGTGGGGGATCGGAAGATGGGGCTCATCAAATATGTGATGGCCTTGATGAACTCGGCCCGGCTCGGTATCGGGGCTCAGTCGGTGGGGATTATGGAGGCGGCGTACCGCGAGGCATTGAAGTATGCCAACGAGCGGGAACAGTTCGGTAAACCGATTATTCAGTTCCCGGCGGTTTACGAGCTGCTGACCAACATGAAAGCGCGTTTGCAGGCCTCCCGGGCATTGCTGTACGAGACGGCACGGTTCGTAGATGTCTATAAGAACTATTTCCACATCGAAAAAGAACGAAAACTGACGCCGGAGGAACGGACGGAGATGAAGCAATATCAGAAGCTGGCGGATGCTTATACGCCGCTCCTAAAGCTCTTCTCGTCGGAATACAGCAACAGCGTGGCTTACGACGCCTTGCAGATTCACGGCGGTTCGGGATTCATGAAAGACTACGCCATCGAACGGATCTATCGTGACGCCAGGATTACGACGATTTATGAAGGGACATCGCAATTGCAGGTGGTGGCGGCGATTCGTGGGGTGACGACAGGCGTGCTGCTCGCGCAGATGCAAGGGTATGAGGCGATCAAACCGGTGTCGGAACTCGACGGACAATATCGGACGCTGGTGACGATGCGCGAACAGTATGAGGCGGCTGTGAAAGCTGTTCACGAGGCTTCGACGAAAGAGGGGAACGATGCCGATCTGCTCGATTTCCATGCGCGCCGTTTAGTCGAAATGGGAGGCTATATCATTATGGGACACCTCCTGCTGCAACAGGCCAGCCATCCGGAAGTAGGGGAGGGGTATCGCATCTCCGCCATCGCTTTCATTAAGGAGGGACAGGCCAAGTGCAATGCCCATCTGAGCTACATCCGGGAGTTCGAACCGGACAGCCTGGGATATTTCAAAATGGTGTTGGACGAAACGATCGAAGCTTAATTAACCGTACTGTTTTTTGCATGCCCGTTCTTTAGCTACGTGCGGGTACCGTACTTTCTGTGAACAGAAAGTACCAAAGAAACTTTCGAAAGTGCTTCGCACTTTAAAGCCATCCGGGTGACAAGGTCTCATCATCTTGTTCTTCGGGCCAAGAAAAAAGGGCGCGCTAAGGTTTTTGATAGCCTCAAGCGCGCCCTTTTCCGTGGCCCGAAAAATCAAAAGTTCAGATACTGTACCGAAATAGAGTTAGGATGCGCAAGCATCCTCGGAAGTCTTTCTGGTTCTCTTTCTTCAGAAAGAGAACAGTACCATCCAGCACAAAGAATGGTTACAGAAAAACGGTACAGTTACTTAATTCCCTTGTCTCCCTTGTGCCAGTCGATCGGGCACGCCTCGCCGTACTCCTCGAAATGTTGCAGCGCGTCGATCATCCGCAACGTCTCGTCGATGCTCCGGCTCAACGGCAGGTCGTTGACCACCTGATGCCGCACGATTCCGGCCTTGTCGATCAGAAAACTGCCCCGATAGGCCATCGCCGGCCCTTCGAACGACACTTCTCCTTCCGCATTGTAGAGATAATCGCCCGCCAGCACATCGTAAAGCTGCATGATCGTCTTGGCCGAATCGGCCACCAGCGGATACTTCACCCCTTCGATTCCCCCCTGTTTCACCGGAATCGAGAGCCATTTCTGATGGACGAACTGCGAATCGCCCGAACATCCCACCACTGCGACGTTACGTTCGTCGAACTCTGCCATCCGCTCCTGAAAAGCGAGGATCTCGGTGGGACACACCGCCGAGAAGTCCGCCGGGTAAAAAAAGAAGAGGACGTACTTTTTATCCGCGTACGTTTCCAACGAAAAATCCGGAATGATTTCACTTCCGTTGACCACCGCCGTAGCCCGGAATAACGGAGCTTTTCTACCAACTAATACTGACATGATTTCAAGAATTTAAGTATGTAGCCGATAAGAAAGCATATTTCGTGCCACGAATAGCCCCCGCACCGGATCACCGATAAGGAATCACCTGCGGCCGCTCGGGAGCGAAGTCGATCTCCTTGAAGTCCGGCTCGCTGGAGATCGAGAAAGTACGATACCCCACGTCCGGAGGCCTGTTGAAGGCATATCCGAACCGGATCTCCACGTTGTTGAGAATCAGCCGCTCGTTCCGAATCCGCACCCCGGCACCGATCGCCCCCGTAAACCGATTGCGGAACAGGTTGTTGTCGTATCCGAGCCACCCGGCATCGCCGCACAGGAAAAAGGCAAAACGGAAATGGTACAGAAAAAGCGGAGTGAAGACCACCGTCTCGGAACCAAAGATCAAACGGTTGTAGCCGGTCATTCGCCAGTTCGCCCCCAGCCCGCGGATGCCCCGTCCCCAACGGTTTTCATACCGCAGCGCCTCCCGCTCCCCCTCCAGCCGATGAAATCCCATGGTGGCCGACATCGTACCGAACTGACGGATATAACTCGTCCGCACCCGCAACAAAGGGGTGAAATATTTGATATGGCCCGTCACCACCGACTGCTGCAGGCGATAATTCCGCGTAAAATAGGAACCCATCGCCAGACTTGCCTCCAGGTAGCTGTTCCGAATCAGATTTCCCCAATACCCCCGGATACCCCAATAGTCTCTCGCTCCGAGCAACTCCTCCCACTGCCGACCGCCGACCAGCTCGAACCGGAAACCGTAAGGGATGTCCTCCGTCCGTCCGAATCCGTAGATCATATTCCCCTGAAAATAGTTCCGCCGCGAGAAACCGAAACCGAACAACAGCTGCGTGGAGTGGTGATAGTAGGGGTTCAAAGTCTCCGCGACCTCCGGCCGGCTCAAATAGCGCTCCCGATCCAGCGAAGCCGTCACATAGACGTTCGTCCCGTTGCGCCAATCCAGACACCACGACCGTCCTCCCCAACCGCCCAACCGGAACCGGCCGATACGGTACGACGTATCCGCCCGGGTCATCTCTTCGCGCTGGTCGGTCCGATCGGCCGTAAAGCCATAGGCCCATCCCGTAGGGAGAATGAACGGGTGGGTCACGGTGAACCGGGCCACACGATGCTCGGCCCCGCCTCCCAATCCGATGGTCGCATCGGTAAAATGTCCCAACAGGTTCCGGGCGGTGTATTCGGCTCCGAAACCGAAATGGGTCAGACTTTTGTCTCCGATCACCTCCAGCTCCAGCTCGTCACCCGTCCCGAGAAAGTTCCGGTCGAAGACCGAAAGACTCCTCTCCAGACGTCCCCAATCGACATCCACGCCGATCGACCAGTTATCGCGCGCAAAGATGTGTACCGATACCCCTGTCGAGTCGCTCCGGTCAGGCAGGACGACAAAATAGGCGGTCGCCAGGTTGGGTAGGCTACGCAAGAGCTCTTCGTTGATTCCCAGCACATAAGGATTGAGGGTGTCACCGACCTGAAAAAGCAGATTCTGCTGCAACTGCGCAGGATGGGTTTGAATATGGATTTTGTCGATCGTCCGTTGCAGCCAGCTTACCTTTTGTGTCGTATCGCGCGGCGAAAAGACATTGGCCAACGTCCAGTGGATCGCAGTGATCCGTTTGCCGGAGAAGTACTCAAAATAGTTCCGGTTCTGTTTAAAATCGAGCGAAGGAGTCCCCTCGTCGCTGCTGTTCCGGCTCCGGATCAGCGACCGGAACAGAAAGCGCGTGAAGGCGTTCTTGTATTTCCGCAACCGCAAGGTATCATAGAAGGCATCCGACCGGGCGCTCCGTTCCCGATAGTTGATCGGCACGATGGCCGTATCGGCATGCAACTGGGTCGAATAATGCGGCGGGAGCTGTCCGCTGGAGGTGAGAACGGCTACTCCGAAAAGGATGATCGAGAGGAGGAAAACGATATGTCTCCCATTACACATCGTCCGAACGGAACTGATACCCCAGCCGTTTCCCGGTCTGGAGTTTCGAGTTCTCAATTTTGGTATTCATCTGATCCACCGTCACCAGTTTGACCGTATCGTACGGCGGCACAAGGAGGTCGAAGTCCAGCGTATAGGCCATCGTATTTTCGATAATCTCGGTCAAGGCATCCTGAGTAATGGCCCCCTGCCCGAAATTGTCGTGGCGGTAGGTCACCTGTCGTTTCCCCTCGACCATATACTGGAATTCGCGGTTGATAAAGATCCGTGCCACGAGATACCCCTCGTCCGCCGACCGGTTGTACCGGAACGAGTCCGAGAGGAAGTTGTAGATGTTGATCACCCCGCAATAGGAGTTCTGTTTGTCCTGCTTCACATAGGAATTCTGCCAGATGATATTTTCCCGTTCGAACTGGAAGACGTTGGTGTGCATGCTGAAGATCAGGATATCGCCGGCCAGCTGGAGCTGCGCTTCGAATTTCCCCCGGTCGCGGTATTCCAGCTTGACACGCCGATCGGTGACCCCTTCGAGCTGTTCATTGACCTCGACGGCGTATTCCTGTAAAATCTCTTTGAGTTGTCCGAAAACCTGCTGCGTATTGTCAAAAATCCGCTGCAAGAGCACCGATTTGGTTTTCAGCGTCTCCACAATCTGTTCGCGTTTCCCGGCAGCGTTCGCCGTCTTGTTCTCTTCCATACGGTGAATGAAATCCTAATTGAGTGGGACGATTAAAACGAGAGGACGGTCGTTCGCAATGCCACCAGCCGTTCGAGCATTCCCTCCATCCGATCCAAAGCCAGCATATTGGCTCCGTCCGACAAAGCCCGGGCCGGATCGGGATGCGTCTCGACGAACAGGCCGTCCGCCCCCACCGCAATCGCCGCCCGGGCGATGGTCTCGATCATCTCCGGCTGTCCGCCCGTCACTCCGCTGCTCTGATTGGGCTGCTGCAGCGAGTGGGTGATGTCCACCACCACCGGAAATCCCGTCCGCTGCATGATCGGTATCCCCCGATAATCCACGACGAGGTCGTAATATCCGAACGACGTGCCCCGGTCGGTCAGCATCACCTTCTTATTTCCCGTCTCCGTGATCTTCTCGGCCGCGAAAACCATCGATTCAGGGGCCAAAAACTGCCCCTTCTTGATATTGACCCACCGTCCGGTCTCGGCCGCCGCCGTCAGCAGGTCGGTCTGCCGGCACAGAAAGGCCGGAATCTGGAGCACATCGACATATTCGGCCGCCATCGCCGCCTCTTCCGGATTATGGATGTCGGTCACCACCGGCACCCGAAACTCCCGCCGCACCTTGGCCAACAACTCCAACGCCCGAATATCGCCGATTCCGGTAAACGAGTCCGACCGGCTGCGATTGGCTTTCCGATACGACGCCTTGAAGATATACGGAATCCCCAGCCGCGAGGTAATCTCCACCATCCGGCCGGCGATCTCCATCACCACCGCCTCATTCTCCACCACACACGGCCCGCCCATCAGGAAAAACATCCCCCGCTCGGAAGATGCTGTCGTAAACCCCGGAATCTCTACCCGAATATCCGCCTCGTCGGCCTTGTTCCGACAACAATGCATGGTCATAAAAGTCGCTTTTTTCTGTAAATTTAACCGTTTTTCCGCGAAATCCAAGCCCCGCGGCTAATATTTCCCACCCCACAACTCTTCCATACGGGCTTTCAATTTCTCTTCCGCCGGGTTTTCGGCCGGTTCCCAAAACCGCGTCCCCGCAAGCCCCTCCGGCATGAATTCCAGATCCACAAAATGGCCCGGATAATCATGCGCATACTTGTACCCCGTCCCATATCCCGCCTTCTCCATCAGCGGGGTAGGGGCGTTCCGCAAATGCAGCGGCACCGGCCGGTATCCCTCCCGCTCGACCTGCGCCAAAGCCTTGTTGATCGCCACGTAGGCCGAGTTGCTCTTCGGTGAAGTGGCCAGATAGATCGTCGCCTGCGCCAGCGTAATCCTCGCTTCCGGCATCCCGATGTTATGCACCGTGTTGAAACAAGCCTCGGCCAGCAGCAGCGCGTTCGGATTGGCCAGCCCGATATCCTCCGAGGCCAGTATGCACAATCGCCGCGCGATGAACCGCGGCTCCTCGCCTCCCGCCAACATCCGTGCCAAATAGTAGATCGCCGCATTCGGATCGCTCCCCCGCACGCTCTTGATAAAGGCCGAAATCACATCGTAATGCTCCTCGCCCCCCTTGTCATACCGGGCGACGTTCTGCTGCAAAGCCCCACGCACCGTCTCGTCATTGATGACCACAGGCGCGCCCTCTTCCGCCATCCGGCAGAGCATATCGACGATATTCAGCAGCTTCCGCGCATCGCCGCCGCTGAACGCGAGCAACGCCCCCGTCTCCTCGACACGGACATCCGCCTCTTTCAGGCAGATATCCTCCTTAATCACCCGATCAAGTAACGTCAGCAAATCCTCTTCCGCCAGCGGTTTGAGAATATAGACCTGACACCGCGAGAGCAGCGGCCGGATCACCTCGAACGACGGATTCTCGGTCGTCGCCCCGATCAGGGTCACCACCCCCTGTTCGACAGCTCCGAGTAGCGAATCCTGCTGCGCCTTGTTGAACCGATGGATTTCGTCGATAAACAGCACCGGCGGCGCCGAGTCGAAAAATCGGTTCGACTTCGCCTTCTCCAACACCTCGCGCACCTCCTTCACCCCTGCATTGATTGCGCTGAGCGTGAAAAACTTACGCTCCAATGACCGGGCCATAATCTGGGCCAGCGTCGTCTTGCCCACCCCCGGCGGCCCCCACAGAATGAGAGACGAGAGGTTGCGCGACGCCACCAGTTTGCGCAATACCCCCTCCGGCCCGACCAGATGGGCCTGGCCGATATACTGATCCAACGTCGTGGGACGCATCCGCTCCGCTAATGGTATGCTGCTCGTCATGATATACAAAGATACTCCGGTTTCTCAAATTATTATAACTTTGGTGCGCAATAGCGCGATTCCGTCATGATCAAGATAGGACTGATTTCCGACACCCACGGCACATTCGACGACAAAATCCGCCATTTTCTCGATCCGGTGAGCGAGATCTGGCACGCCGGCGACATCGGGTCGCTGGAGCTGGCCGACGAAATCGCCGCCTTTCGCCCTCTGAAAGCGGTCTACGGCAACATCGACGACTACCGCGTACGGACAGTCTATCCGAAATTCCAGCACATCGTGTGCGAAAATCTGAGCATCGTCATGACTCACATCGGCGGCTATCCGGGGCGCTACGAGCCCGAAGCGCGGATGTGGATCGAACAGGTTCACCCCGACCTTTTCATCAGCGGCCATTCGCACATCCTCAAAGTAATGAACGATAAAAAGTATCATCTATTGCATATGAACCCGGGCGCGGCGGGATACGGATACCAGGGGGTACGCACCGCCCTGCGGTTCACGGTCGACGGCGACCGGGTGACCGAGCTGGAGGCCGGGGAGTTCTGACGATGCGACGATTTGTTCTCTTATCGACCGGATTATTATTTCTCTCGATTTCAGCAGTTTATTCCACTTCATCGGAACCGGCGCTTTCAGGGGCTGAATTGAAAATCGAACAGCAGAATATCCTGAAAAAACTCGGGAAACGCCCTGCACTGTTCGATCCGTGGCGAAGCGAATCGATACGGAGCGTCGTATTGGAGCGGGTCAAACTGAGTCCCGATAAAAAGCGGCTGGAGCTCTATTGCAATGTGGGGCTGGCCCAGATCGCCATCCGACAGGAGCTGCTCGAAAAATGGGCCGACGAGGTGCGAAAAACGCTGGGAACGGCATATCAGACGTGCGACGTACGCTTTTTCGCTTACAAAATCCCGGCCGAACGGTTCATTCCCAATGCTTTCCGTCCAAAAGAGGGGCGCGATCCGAAACGCACGAGCACGCCGATCCACATCCGTCCGCTGACCCGCCGTGCCGATCGCTCGGGGTATAGTCTCGGATTGGGCGGACGGCATATCGCCCTGTGGGGAGGCCACGGAAAATATTACGAAGAGGGGGATTCGGCCTGGGTCTGGCAGCGTGCTCCGCTGTTCACCACCATCGAAGACCTCAATACACAGGAGTTCGCCGCACGCTACCTCGCCCCCATGCTGGAGCAGGCCGGGGCGGTCGTCGTCATGGCCCGCGAACGCGACCCGCAACCCGAAGAAATCATCCTCGACAATGACAACCCGGCGCAGGGAGGGCGAGGAATCGACACCGTCGGAAAGTGGGAAAAAACAAATTTCGGGTTTGCCATATCGGACACTTTAGACAATCAGAATCCGTTTCGTCAAGGCACCGTATTAAAGGCCGATATCTCGACCCAGTTCAAGCCTTCATTGACCTATCGCATCACTTTAGATCGACCGGGAAATTACGGCGTCTATGTCAGCTGGAAAGCTTTGCCTACGAACCTGACGAACGCCCGTTACACGGTTTTCCATGCGGGCGGCTGCGCCGCATTCGAAGTTAATCAACGCATCGGCGGGTCGACGTGGATCTGGCTGGGACGGTTCGACCTCGACAGCACCTCGAAAATCGTCCTGAGCGCTCCGGAAAAGGCGACCGCAGGTACGCTGACCGCCGACGCCGTGAAGATCGGCGGCGGCCGGGGCAACATCCGGCGCGGAGAAACGACCAGCGACGTGGCACGCTATGCCGAAGCGGCCCGCTATTGGATGCAATACAGCGGCGTGCCGGACTCGATCTACGCACAGGAGACCTTATCCCCTGAAAATGAAGAGGGAGCACAGCTCGACTACATCGATAACTTCAAGGGGAACGGGGACTGGTGCAACTACATCCGGTACGAGAAAAAAATCCCGCTGGACGCGGCCGTCGGCCTGCATACGGACGCCGGCATCTGCGACTCCATCGTCGGCACCCTCTCCATCCACTATACGGACCGAACGAGAGCCCAATACCGAAACGGGAAGAGCAAACTGGCCGCCCGCGACCTGGCCGACCTGGTGCAGACCCAGATCGTGAACGACCTCCGGGCAGGGCATGAACCGCACTGGACACGGCGTGCGGTCTACGACAAAAGCTACGCCGAAATCTCGCGGCCGGACATGCCGGCTACGCTGATCGAGATGTTCTCGCACCAAAATGCCGCCGATATGGCGCTGGCGATGGATCCGACCTTCCGGTTCGACATGGCGCGGGCGATTTACAAAGGCCTGCTACGTTTTCTGGCCGACCGCTACGGACAGAAATATATCGTACAACCCCTACCGCCATCGTCGGTCTATGCCGAACCGCTCCCCGGAGACTCCGTTCGGATCGGATGGCGGCCGACCGCCGACCCGCTCGAACCGACAGCCGTTCCGAACCGGTATCGCATCTGTCGGCGCAGCGGGACAGACGGGGTATTCGACGAAGGAGTCGAGACACGCTCCACCCGGATAGAGCTGCCGATTCCGCGGGACGGGCGGGTGTACAGCTTCCGGATTACAGCGATCAACGAAGGAGGCGAGAGCTTCCCGAGCGAAATTCTTTCCGTCGGCCTGAGCCCGGCAGAGCAGGGGAGGGCATTGGTGGTGAACGGTTTCACCCGGCTCAGCCCGCCGGCCCTGCGTCACGACAAATCAGGCAAACTATTGGGATTCGACATGGAGGCCGACCCGGGCGTTCCGTACTACAACGACCTGTCGATCATCGGGCCGCAGACCAACTTCGACCCCTTCTCGCCGTTCGAAGACAACCGTCAGCCAGGCTGGGGCGGCTCTTCCGAGACTTGGTTTCCCGGCGGTGCAGGCGGCAACTCGTTCGACTATCCGGCCGTGCACGGCGAGGCGCTGCTGGCGGCCGGCTATTCGTTCGTCAGCTGCTCCCGCGCGGCTTTTTCCCGCCGGACAATCCGCCCGACCGACTACCGGCTCGTCGATCTGATTCTGGGCGCCCAACGAAGCTATCCAAAACGGTGCAAAATTTTTGACCGGCAGTTATACAGCAAGTTACAACAGATAACTAAAGATTCGATTCCACTGTTGATTTCGGGCAGTTACCTCGGCTCCGATCCCGCTGTTTCGGACGAGATGCGGCAAGGCTTGGGATACGTTTTCACCGAGACCGTCCCCAATCCGATACCCAAACGGACGGATCGGTATTTCACCCCCACTTTCGATCGTTTGCAGCCGACGGAGAGCAGCCGGCAGCTGGTTTCGGAAGGGTGGCCGACAGCGGGAGTGCGGAACGGAAAGATCATCCTGCTCGGATTTCCGGCCGAATATCTGGAAAAGAGCACTTTACAAAGTTTATTTCAACACATTTCCACCTTGCCATGAAACTGGGACACGCCGCCTTGTGGTGCGCCGATCTGGAAGCCGTGCGCACCTTTTACGAAACCTATTTCAACGGCCGCAGCGGCCCGAAATATGTCAATCCGACCAAAGGTTTCGAATCCTATTTCATCCGTTTCGAGGGCGATGCGGCCCTCGAAATCATGCGGAGCACGCAGGTCGTCGAACGCGGCGCGACACCTGGCCTCGGCTGGTGCCACATCTCCTTCACCGTCGGCTCCGAAGAGGCGGTACATACCTTAACTGAACATTTAAGAGCAGATGGCTATCGTATTTTGTCCGAGCCCCGTAGAACCGGAGACGGATTTTATGAGAGCTCGGTGGCAGACCCCGAAGGAAATCCGGTCGAAATCTGTGCTTGAACCGAACGAAAAAAAAGCTATTTTTACGGTCGCTTAGCTGAACGATAAAACATATGGGGGTCAAACATAAAATCCGGCTGGGTTTCACGGCCATCGGCATCCTGCTTTTCCTGTCGGGCATCATCTCGTCGCTCGAACTGGTGCGCTTCAACCGCACGACGCACAACCTGCTGGAGCGAAGCCAGAACTGCATCGAACGGTCGAAAGAGATGCTCGATGCCGTACAGGAGCAAAATACGGCACTCCTGCTCCGGATTACCCACAACAACCCGGGCGCCATCTACGACTCGATGCTGGTCAAAAGCGGCCGGGACTTCGAACAGGCTTTGCAGAGCGTGGGAACCGACTTTCGCGACCCGTCGCAATTGGAGGCCATCCGCACGGCGGCACGCTACTACAACAGCATCGTCTCCCAGGCCGACGACACGACCGATATCACCTGGTTTACGGACGTCTACAAGACATCCTACTACAACCTGACCTACGCCATCAAGGAATTCATGGTGCAAATCCAGGAGCGCACCATCGACTATACGGCACAGCTGGAACGCAACGCCTATCGCTCCTCGATGGTCGGGATCATCGCCCTGGGAGGAGGCATTCTGCTGCTGCTGGTCTTCTACTTCATGCTGAACAGCTACTTTCTCGATCCGGTGCTCCGGATCACGCGCGCCTTGAAAGGATACGTCGATTCGCGCCTCCCGTTCGAAGTGAATGTCGCCACACAGGACGAAATCAACACCCTCCGGGAGAACATCGCCGCTCTGGTTTCGGCCCATAAAAAAACGAAATAGAACGGGGAAACGATGAAATTCGGAGTCGTCATACGCTATGTCGGACTGGTGCTGCTGTTCAACGCCGCATTCATGCTGATTTCGGCCCTGATCTCGCTGTTCAACGGCTTCGATACGGGATTCTACCCCTTGTTGGTCAGCTTTCTCATCACCTCGATCATCGGTTCATTCCCCCTGATCTTCGTGCCGAACGACCACAACCTCTCGAACAAAGAGAGCTACGTGATCGTGGCGATGTCCTGGGTGATCTCCTGCCTGTTGGGCATGCTGCCCTACCTGATCTGGGGCGGAGAATTCTCCCTGACCGACGCCTGGTTCGAGAGCACATCGGGATTCACCACCACCGGCGCGACTATTTTGAGCGATATCGAGGCTCTGCCGAAAGGGCTGTTGTTCTGGCGCGCCTCGACCAACTGGGTCGGAGGTGTGGGCGTCGTGCTGTTCGCCCTCGTGATCCTGCCTTCGATGGGGCGAATGAAGATGAGCCTGACGAGTGCCGAAATGTCAATGATGGCCAAAGACAACTTTCGGTACACTACGAAAAAAATCCTGAAAATCATCGTCTTCGTCTACGTCGGCCTGACCCTGTGCGAAACGGTCGCCCTGACGGCGGTCGGTATGGAGCCGTTCGACGCCGTGACCAACTCTTTCTCCACCATCGCCACCGGCGGGTTCTGTATCAGGAACCAGAGCATCATGTACTACGACAGCGTGGTGATCGAGACGATCGTCCTGATTTTCATGCTCGTTGCGGGGATACACATGGGCTTGGTCTACGCCACCATCTGCGGCAAACACAACAACATGTTCCGGTCGGAAGTCACGCGATTTTATATCCTCTCGATCGTTATCTGCACCGCCATCGTGGCAGCCGGGCTGCTGATGAACCACAACTACTCGACCTTCGGCGAAGCGATACGCTACGGAACCTTTCAGGTCGTCTCGCACATCACGACCACCGGATTCGCCTCGACCAACGACGCCTTGTGGCCTCCGCTGGCCATCATCACCATCATCTACTGCATGATCCAGTGCTCGATGGCCGGATCGACCTCCGGGGGGATCAAAGCCGACCGCGTGCTCCTGATTTTCAAAGCGATCCGGGCCCGAATGCTGAAGCTGCAACATCCGAACGCCGTGATCCGCATCAAACAAAACGGCATCACGCAGGACGACGGAACGGTCAATGCCGCCATCCTGCTGGTCGTCATTTACATGCTGAGTGCATTGGGCGGAACCGTGCTGCTCACGGCGATGAACATCGACCTGCTGACCAGCTTCACCGCAGCCATCTCCAGCTTGAGCAACGTCGGGCCCGGATTCGGAAAAATCAGCAACCTGGACAACTTCGGCGCCTTGCCCGCAGCCGCCAAATGGTTGCTGACGGGGTTGATGCTCTTCGGGCGTCTGGAATTTTTCGGATTTCTCCACGTTTTCATGCTCCGCAGTTGGAAATGACCGGAATAATCTCTATTTTGCGTTTGCAACCGATGATAAAAAAGATTTCATACCGTATCGTATGGTTCGGCTGGTGCTGGCTGGCGGGAACGGGAGTCGTGTGCGCACAGGGAGTGCGGATGGCGGGGCTGACCGAAAATGCGGAATATGCCCGGTTGCTCCGGGAACAACAGGCACTGAAAGCGCGCGAAGATTCCACCCGGTCGCTGATCGAACGGAACCGGCAACTGTTCGGAGAGGGAAACGATCGGGAGCGGATCGGAGGGGAGATCGTCCGGCTGGAGGGCGAACTCTTCGACATACGGAGCAGGATCGGAAAAATTACGGCACGAGTGGCGGAGATGGAACAGGCCTATCTGTTTGAACATATGGACGCAGAGGAGGAGGCCTCGCCGGGCGGCGAAGGAGAAGGGGAGAGTGGCGTTGCGGGAGAGCGAACCTTGTTCGACAATCCGTTTTTCGTCGAACATCTGAGCCGGAACGATCGGACTTTGTTCGGATTGAGCCCTCGGATCGAGCCGGAAGTCATGAAAATCAATCGGTTGATCTCCGGGCTGTACGACCAGCTTTCCACCGTAAAACGGCAATACGAAGCGGCGGACGACGAAATCGCCATCGACAGTCTGTGGAGACGCGCCGGAGAGCTCAAGGAGCAGATCGAACAGGTCGATGCCCTGATGGAACGGCTCTGGTTGGTGATTTACGACCGGAAGCGGGACAACTATCCGGTGCTGGTCGATCAGATCGGCACCCTCGACCGGCTGCAGCTCGAACAGCTCGACCGGGAGAGCCGTCAGGTGCGACGTGCCGAGGGGTGGGCGGGCGAACAGCTCGCACCGCTGGTGGCGACCTATCCGCTGCAAAAGCGGCTGATGCTCGATTACGAAATTGCCATGGCAGAGGCCTTGGGACTGGCTGCGGCGCAGGATTCATTAGTGACGGAACGGGGGAAATACTCGGCCGAGAAGCTGGCCGAAGAGATGACCTATCGGGACATCCGGTTCGAACCGCGGAGTCTGGTTATCTATGCACCGGTCGTGAAAACGGATAATCCGGCGGAACGGAACTACACGACCGTGGAGGACATTCCGGCGCTCCATGTGCCGAAGTCAGGAGTTTATTACACGGTACAACTGGCCAGTTACACGACACAGCCGAAAACTATCGATGTGTTCAAAGGCATGACGCCGATTATGTCGCAAAAGACGGCGAACGGGCAGTGGCGTTATCTGGCAGGCGGTTTCGACACCTATGCGGCGGCAAGCGCAGCAGCGGCACAATTAGTGCGGGGGGGATTCCGGGCCACTGTCGTGGCTTATGCCGACGGGAAGATCACGACGGCCGTGAAAGCAAAGGCACTCGAAGCGACTAATAAGACAGATGCTGCGCGCGAGGGGGGGTCGGGATCGACAGGCTCTGCCGTGCAGCAAAAAGGGGGATTCAACGTGCAAATCATTCCGGCGGAACAGAGACTTTCGACCGCCATTCGCGAGATTGTCAAGGCCAGGGCGGCCGGAGCGACCATCGTGCGGAATACGGCGGGGAATGAAGTGGTGTACTCCATCGGCGCCTTCGCCACCCGGAAAGAGGCGGAGGCACTGATCGGCGCGCTGGGCGATCAACCGAATATCCAAATGAAAATCGTGGCATTATGATACTCTGGATTACACTGCTGATCCTGCTCGGCCTGCTGCTTTTCATCGCCGAACTGGTTCTCCTGCCGGGCATCACCTTGGCAGCCGTGGGGGCATTCATTTGCCTGGTGGCGGCAGCGACATGGGCGTTCGTAGGAGGAGGATTGGTGACCGGATTCATTGTTCTCGGAATCATTCTCTTCTGTTTGAGCATTCTGACCTTGCTGTTTTTGCGGCCGAAGACATGGAACCGGGTCGCTTTGAAAACCAATATCGACTCGCAGGTGCAGCCGGTGGAGATCGAAAAACAGGTGGAAGTGGGTGTACAGGGCTACACCTTGACCCGGCTGGCCCCGATGGGGAAAGTGCAGATCGGCGACACGATCTTCGAAGCGAAATCGTTGGACAGCTACATCGATCCGCGGCGCGAAGTGGTCGTGATCGGATACGACAACGCCAACATCATCGTCCGGCCGCTCTGACCGAACCGGGCACAGACCGAAATACATTTACAAACATATGGAAATCTCGACAACCGCCATCATCATCGCCGCAGTGGCCATTATTCTGCTGTGGCTGATTCTCTACTTCATTCCCGTCGGCCTTTGGTTCTCCGCCCTGGTTTCCGGCGTACGGATCAGCCTGTTGCAGCTGGTTCTGATGCGTTGGCGCAAAGTGCCGCCGGCTACGATCGTATCGGCTATGATCGAAGGAACGAAAGCCGGACTGCACCTCAATCCGAACGAACTGGAGGCGCATTATCTGGCGGGCGGACATGTCGCCAATGTCGTCCATGCACTGGTCTCGGCACAAAAAGCCAATATCACGCTCGATTTCAAGATGGCCACGGCTATCGACCTGGCAGGACGGGACGTGTTCGAAGCGGTGCAGATGTCTGTCAACCCGAAAGTTATCAATACTCCACCGGTGACAGCGGTGGCCAAGGACGGGATTCAGCTGATCGCCAAGGCGCGGGTGACCGTGCGGGCCAATATCAAACAGCTGGTCGGCGGGGCCGGCGAAGAGACCGTGCTGGCAAGGGTGGGCGAGGGGATCGTCTCGTCGATCGGGTCGTCCGACTCGCATAAGAGCGTGATGGAGAATCCGGACTTCATTTCCCGGGTCGTATTGGAAAAAGGACTCGATGCGGGAACCGCTTTTGAAATCCTCTCCATCGACATCGCCGACATCGACGTGGGACGCAACATAGGCGCCGTCCTTCAGATGGATCAGGCCAATGCGGACAAAAACATCGCACAGGCTCGGGCGGAAGAGAAACGGGCCATGGCGGTGGCGCTGGAGCAGGAGATGAAAGCGAAGGCACAGGAGGCCCGTGCTAAGGTAATCGAAGCGGAGGCCGGCATTCCGATGGCGATCGCCGAAGCTTTCCGGAGCGGGAATCTGGGTATTATGGACTACTATAAGATCCGTAATATTCAGGCAGATACCTCGATGCGCGAAAGCATCGGCAAACCGGGCGACGTGAGCAAACACTAATATTTAGCACAGAACCTCGATTTTGATTTGGAAATAAGGAGCGAAAGTTCTACATTTGTACCGCTTTCAGCACCTTTCGGGAGAGATGGGTGAGTGGCTGAAACCAGCAGTTTGCTAAACTGCCGTACGGAGTAATCTGTACCGGGGGTTCGAATCCCCCTCTCTCCGCAGAATCCTATATTGCAGGGAACAAAAAAAGTCTGGTAAGACCGAAGTCTTACCAGACTTTTTTTGTGTTAAATCGCTGGAAAGTTTCCTGCTTTCATCAGAATGGCGGTTCGCTGTCGAATCCTCCGCCGGCCGAAGCGAACGGATCGATCGGCCCCGAACCCCCGGCAGGCCCTTCCAAGGTCGCCACACGTCCGCCCGCATCGAAATCGGAGTCGAAACCGCTCGACGCAATCGTGCTGTATCCGTCCAACCCTCCGCCCGCGATGCCTCCAAAACCCGTATCGTCCCAATCCACGAACTTCGCCTGCTCCTTCCGAAAACGCAGTTTGATCGTATCCACCGCCCCGTTCCGGTGCTTGGCCACGATAATTTCCGCCAACCCCTGAGTAGGCTGTCCGTCCTCGTCCATCGTCATCCCGTAATACTCCGGCCGGTGGATAAACGCCACGATATCGGCATCCTGTTCGATCGCCCCCGACTCGCGCAAGTCCGAAAGCTGAGGACGCTTCGTCCCGCCCCGCGCCTCGACGTTACGGCTCAGCTGCGACAACGCCAGAATCGGCACGTCCAACTCCTTGGCAATCGCCTTGAGCGTCCGCGAAATCGTCGCCACCTCCTGCTCCCGGTTCCCCCGGTTATCCGTCGTCCCGACCGTCATCAGCTGCAGGTAGTCGATAATCACCAGCTCGATGTTATGCTGCGCCTTGAGCCGCCGCACCTTCGAACGGAACTCGTAAATCGAAAGAGCAGGGGTGTCGTCGATAAACATCTGCGCCGCCGCCAACGGTTTGATCGACGTTTCGAGATGCTTCCACTCGTCCGGCGAGAGGCGGCCGTTCTTGATATTCTCCGACGTGAGCCCCGACTCGCCGATAATCAGACGCGTCATCAACTGTACCGAGCTCATTTCCAGCGAAAAGACCGCCACCGCCTTCTGGTAATCCACCGAAATGTTGCGCGCCATCGTCAGCACGAAAGCCGTCTTCCCCATCGCCGGCCGCGCCGCGATAATCACCAAGTCCGACGGCTGCCACCCCAGCGTCAAACGGTCCAAATCGGTGAATCCGCTCGGAATCCCGCTCAGGCCGTCCGGCTTCTGGGCCGCCTCCTCAATCTTCTGAATCGCCTTGCTCACAATATCGCGCGCACTCTGCACGTCGCGCCGGATATTCCCCTCCGCAATCACGAAAATAGCCTGCTCCGCCTGATTGATCAACTCCTCGACGTCGATCGAGTCGTCGAACGACTGTTTCTGAATCTCCGTGGAAGCCGAAATCAGCTGCCGCTGGACATACTTCTGCGCCACGATCTTGGCGTGAAACTCCAGGTGCGCCGCCGACCCGACCTTCTGGGTCAGCTCCGCCAGATAGGCCGGCCCGCCCACCATCGCCAGCTGCCCCTTTTTCTGAAGCTGCTGCCCGACAGTGTAGAGGTCGATCGGCTCGATCCGCGCCGAGAGGTCGAGAATCGCCTGATAGATAATCTGATGCGCCTCGCGATAGAACGACTCGGGCACCAGTATCTCCTGAATCCCGAGAATCGCATGCTTTTCGAGCATCAACGCCCCGAGCACCGCCTCCTCCAGCTCCACCGCCTGCGGAGGCGTCACCCCCATCTGCTGGCTCACCGCCGTGATCGACTCCGTCGCCCGGCGCCGGTTTGCTATTTTTTTGGCTTCCGGATCTTGTTTGTATTCTGCCATGGTCTTTCGTTTCGTTTCTTAACGCCCCCTTCGTGCCGAACCGCCGCCGGCCGTTTGTACCAGAAAAAATGGGCCTTCTGCCGCTCCTTCTCCTCCCGCGTGCGGGCCACGTAGAGTCGTTCTCCCGTATACGGATTCATCCCCGTGTAGAACATCACCGAGCTCAAGGTCATCGGCGTCGGCGTCAGATCCTGCACCTGTTCCAACCGGAAGTTCAGCCGTTTAGTAATCTCCGCCAGCTCCCGCATATCGTCCTCCGTACACCCCGGATGGCTCGAAATGAAGTAAGGTATCAACTGGTACGGCAGCCCCTCGCGTTCGCAAATCCCGCGGAACCGTTCGTTCAGCTGCTCGAAAAGCGCGAACGACGGTTTGCGCATCAACCCCAACACTTTGTCCGACGTGTGCTCCGGCGCCACCTTCAATCGCCCGCTCGTGTGGTACTTCACCACCTCGTCCAGGTACGGCGACCCGTCGAACAGGTCGTACCGAATCCCACTCCCGATATAGGCGTGCTTCACCCCTTTTATATTGCGAATCTTCCGGTAGAGCTCCAACAACGGCCGGTAGTCGTTATCCAAGTTCGGACAGACTTTCGGAAAGATGCACGAGGGCCTCGTACACCGCCCGCACAACTCCCGGTTCCGTCCCCCCATCCGGTACATATTGGCCGACGGACCGCCGATATCGGAAAGATTTCCCCGAAAATCGGCCATCTGCGTAATGCGTTCCACCTCGCGCAGAATCGATCCCTCGCTCCGCGACGAGATGAATTTTCCCTGATGCGCCGATATGGTACAAAAGCTACACCCCCCGAAACACCCCCGATGCAGATTGACCGAGTGTTTGATCATCTCATACGCAGCAATCGCCCCCTTCCCCTGATATCGCGGGTGGGGCAGCCGCGTGTATGGCAGGTCGAAACTGTGATCCATCTCGGCTTCCGTCAGATAAGGATAAGGCGGGTTGACCACCACATACCGGTCACCGACCCGTTCCGCCAAAACAGATGCCTCGACCCGATTGGACTCCGTCTCGATCCGGACGAAATTCTCGCCGAACTTCTCCGGCGACTCTACACACGCTTCATACGAATGCAGCAGGAACGCCCCCTCCGGAGCCCGATCCGAGAGATAAGCCACCTGCGGTAACCGCACCAACCGTTTGAGGTTGAATCCATTGTGCAACCGCCGGGCCACCTCGACCATCACCCGGTCGCCCATGCCGTAGGTCAGCAAATCCGCCCCGCTCTCGACGAGGAAAGACGGCCGCAAGCGATCCTCCCAATAGTCGTAATGGGTCAGCCGCCTGAGCGACGCCTCGATTCCCCCGATCACCACCGGCACATCAGGATAGAGCTGCTTAAGAATCCGCGTATAAACGAGGGTAGGGTAGTCCGGCCGTTGTCCGGCCCGTCCGCCAGGCGTGTAAGCGTCGTCCGACCGCCTGCGCCGCGTGGCCGTGTAGTGGTTCACCATCGAGTCCATCGCCCCGGCCGTCACGCCGAAAAACAGACGCGGTTTTCCCAGCTTCCGGAAATCCCGCAGGTCGTCGCGCCAGTTCGGCTGCGGCACAATCGCCACCCGATAGCCCTCGGCCTCCAGCAGTCGCCCGATCACCGCCGCCCCGAACGCCGGATGGTCGACATACGCATCCCCGGTGAAAAGAATGACATCCAATTCTTCCCACCCGCGCGCAGCCACCTCCTTGGCCGAAGTCGGCAGAAATTCGTTCGGTGAAACCATCATCGATCTGTATGCAACCACCGGTCAGGCGGTATAGAGCCCGTTTTTCTGGAAAGCGTAATCGGACTCGATCCGCTCCGGTGCATTGGCCTCCAGCAATAGCAGCAACTCACGAGAAAACTCCAGATATCCCGTCCCGTTCGCCGTTACCATACCCCCGTCGGCCACCGCCTGCCGTTCCACATAACCCATCTCGTTGGTGTACCGCTCGCCGCCCCACAGCTTCAACTGTTCCAGCGTATTGCCCGTATGCCGCACGTCATTCAGAAAGCCGTGCGCCGCCAGAAACGAAGCCCCATTGCAAATCCCCGCCACCACTTTGCCCCGTTCCCGCGCACTCTGCACCAACTCCACAACCCCCTTTGCCTCCTCCGACTGCCATCCGGTTCCGCCGATCAGCACCAGCGCGGCGTACTCCTCCGGCACGGTTTGAAAATCATAATCCGGCAAAGTCCGGAAACCGCCGATCGAGACCACCACCTCCCGCGTCGGCCCCACCACGCGCGGCACATACCGTCCTCCCGTCCGCAACCCGGCGGCCAGAAACGCGCTCTCCCAGTCGGCGTATTCATTCAACAAAACTAATAAGACTTCCTGTTCCATGTCTTCGATCTTCTTATTTTTCCGGCAACAGCAGCGACGAGTCCCCGTAACTCAGAAAACGGAACCCGTGCTCCAATGCGTATGCATAGATCTCGCGCCATCGCTCTCCGACCAAAGCCGAAATCAGGAGCAGCAGCGTACTCTGCGGCTGGTGGAAGTTGGTGATCAGCCCCCGCACCGTCCGCCACCGGTAGCCCGGCACGATCATAATCTCCGTCGCACCATGCAAATGCGTCAAACCCCGTTTCCGCATCCACCCGGCCAATGCCGCCAAAGGTGCAGAAGCATTCGCCAAGGTAGCCCCATTCTCGTAAGCCTCCCACTGGCCGACCACCCGTTCCGGTTCCGCATCCCCCCGAAGCAACACCCGCTCACCCAGCACCGCCAGCGACTCCAGCGTCCGCACCGACGTCGTCCCCACCGCCACGATCCCCGCCGTTTTTATCGCTTCGGCCAGCCGTTCGAGCGTCGCCAAATCGACCTGAAACACCTCGGTGTGCATATGATGCTCCCGGGCATCCGCCGCCTTGACCGGCAGAAAAGTCCCCGCACCGACATGCAGAGTCACCCGCTCCGTCCGAAATCCCCGCTCCGGCAGCGACGCGATGATCTCCGGCGTGAAGTGCAGCCCGGCGGTCGGCGCCGCCACCGACCCCTCCCACCGCGAATAGACCGTCTGGTAGCGCACCGTGTCGATCTCCTCGCTCTCGCGGCACAGGTAGGGCGGTATCGGTGTCCGCCCCAGCAGCTCCAGCAGCTCGCCGAACGTATGTTCCGATGTCCACGAAAACCGCACCGCTCCCCCCCCATCCGGCATGCGTTCCGCCGATAACATCCCCCCGTCGTATTCGATCGCCAAAGGCCCCTCTTTCCATTTTTTGGAGTTTCCCACGATACAATGCCACACACAAGCCCCCCGCACCGCAAATGCCCGTTCGTAATCCGCCGGCTCGGCCGGTTCGAGACAGAAGACCTCGATCCGAGCCCCCGTCACCTTGTGGAACAACAGCCGCGCCCGAATCACCCGCGTATCGTTGAACACGACCGTCACGCCGTCCGGCAGAAAATCGGCGACACGACGAAAAACACTCTCACCGATCGTCCCTCCGCGGTAGAGCAGGAGTTTGGAATCGGCCCGATCCGCCAGCGGAAAGCGGGCGATCCGCTCGTCCGACAGCGGATAGTCGAATTCCGAAATCGCTATTGCCTTCTCCATCAAAAACCGTTAATTTTGCACAAATTTAGCGATAAACTATGATTAAAGCAGGCAGTCGGGTAAAATTCGTATCGGATACGGGCGTCGGCATCGTGCGCTCGATCCAGGGGAACATGGCTTATGTCGAAGTGGAAGAGGGATTCGAAATTCCGGCCTTGATCAGCGATATCGTGGAGGTGGAGATCGAAGCCGAAAATGCGGCGATTGTCAAGATCGGCCCCTCCGATCCGAAACCCGCCGCTTCCCGTCAGACCGCCACGAGCGACGGTTCTCAGAAAAAACAGCGGGCGACGGTGCGGGGACTCAACAATTACGGACGGGTTTCACTGGCGGACGATTACGAAGACGACGAACCGATCGACCTCTCGAAACTCCGCCGCACTTCGGCCCAGACGGCCGAAGTGCGGGTAGACCGGACTCCGGCAGCACCGGAAAAGGCACCGTGGGAGGTGACGGATTATCTTGTGAAGCTGCTCTTCGTTCCGGCGGCCGATACGGACAAACCGGCCGAAACAGCAGATCTGGAGGCGTGGCTGGTGAACGACAGCAGCTACACGCTCTTCTACAACATCGCGAGGCGGGAACAGCGGGGCAATTTCGTGCGGACAATCGACAGCGGAACACTGGCGGCGGACTCCAAACAGAAAATCAAACTCTACCGGCGGGCAGAGCTGGCGGAGATTTCCACCCTGCATATCAGCCTGCTGCCCTACAAACCGACGGCGTTCGTACCGCGGGCGGTGGAGGCGTTCGACCTGGAACTCCACCCGCTGAAATTCGTACGGGCAGCCTCTTTCGTAGAAAACGACTATTTCGAAACTCCGGCCTTGGAATTCACCCTGGCTTCGTCGGACGAAACGACGGACGGCGCATCGCCGGTCATTCCGTCGAAAGCTCCGCAAAAAGAGTCCAAACCGAAAGCCGCCCCTGTCCCTCACAAGGCCTCTTCGAAAGAGGAGGAGGTGGTGGATTTGCACGCCGAGGAGATTCTCGACTCGACGGAAGGGATGGCATCGGGCGAGATACTCAAGGCACAGCTGGCACGTTTTACGGTGGCCCTCGACGGCGCTGTCCGGGCCGGCAGACAGAAACGAATCGTCTTCATCCACGGGGTGGGGAAGGGGAAGCTGCGGTATGAGATCGAAAAGGAGCTCAAACGCGGCTACCCGAAATTGCGGTATCAGGACGCCTCGTTTGCGGAGTACGGCTATGGGGCGATTATGGTTTTCCTGAAATAAATTGTACTACATTTATATTCCAATCATTGCGCCGGACGGAACCATACCTTTCTTGAAAGAAAGGTACCCAAAGAACTTTTAGTTAGCTACGCTATACCTCAGGCTCCGCAGTCCTCATTCTCTGCGATTGCTTTTGGGTCGGGGCAACGGCGCGCTTAATGAGAGCTAAACCCTATGCGCGCCGTTGCTCCCGGCCCAAAGAAGAGTCCGAGAGCTGGGCCGCCGGCAGCTTTAGGATGCGCAAGCATCCTCTAAAGTTTCTTTGGTTCTTTCTGTTCACAGAAAGAACAGTACCCTCCTGGGGTAAAGACCGGACATTAAATTAGTACAAATCATATAAAGCAAGGGGACTCTGCCGCTGCTGCCGACGCTTTCGAGTGAATCGGCAGGGGAGGAAAGTCCGGGCAACAGAGGGCACCGCACTGGTGAAACTGCCAGACGGGCGCGAGCTCGTGCAATTCGTAACAGAAAACAACCGCCTCGACCGGTCAAACGGCCGGGGTAAGGGTGAAAAGGCGGGGTAAGAGCCCACCGGTGCCGGCGGCGACGCCGGTAGCCGTACGAACTGCGGGTTGCAAGACCATGTACACCGATGTCGAGACGCATCTTCCGGGGTGTGTTTCCGAAGGACGGCCCGTCCGAGTCGGGGGGTAGGTTGCTGACGATCCGGCGGGCGACCGCCGGGCTGGATAAATGGCAGAGGCCGTGGCGACACGGTACAGAACCCGGCTTACACCCCTTGCTTTTTTATTTTTTACTACCTTTGTGACAAACAAACGATAATTCTGCCGATGAGATAAACCCCTCCTTAGGACATACATAAAAGCGTTAGCTTTACTTCTTGTTTTCCAAAATCGCCAATTTTGAAACACACCCAAAAAGTAAAGCGGTAACGCTCACGTGGCGACACGTGGGCTTTACTTATTTGGGTGTAAGGTGTTTGGCGATACCTGGAAAACAAATAAGATACAAGGCCCACGCTTTTTGTTTGTATACGTTTCCTTTTTACTCACCAAAAACAAACAAAAAAGCCATGAGAAAAATTCTCGTACTGTTGAGTCTCGGCCTTGTCGCCCTGACCGGATGTAAGAAAGATTCTTCGTCGTTGGAAGAATCTTTGATTGCGAACCTTGTCATGCCGGAGGGGCCGTTCGCGCCGGGCGCATCGGTAACTATCCAAGGGTCGGGCTTCACCTCTGCGGACGAAATCTGGTTCCGCGCTCAGACCAAAGCCGACGGCGACATTCAAGCCACGGTAACCCATCAGGCCGCCAACGAATTGACCTTCACCGTGCCACAGGTTCCGGCAGGCGAACATGCCGTAGTGTTGAAGCGCGGCACGCAGGAGATGCCGCTCGGCAAGCTCACCGTTTCCGAAGCAGCCACCAAGCTCTACGGCTTCGGTGGGACTAACGACAGCGGCTCCTACATTCTTTGGGAGGTCGACAAAGCCACAGGCGAACTGAACGAAATCGTAAAATTGCCGGATGCAGACAACGAAATTTGGGATTCTCCGGTCGTAAATCCGGCAGATAGGAACATCTATATCTGCAAATGGACCGAACTGGGAGATTACATGGAAAATACCATGCAACTCGACCTCTATCGTATCAACCCGACCACCAAAACGCTGGAACTCGTCGGGGAACTTCGTGATGCAAAAGAGCAAGAAAAAGAGTATTTCAGTTACTCTTTATACGTGATCGAGAACAAGCTGCACGCCATGATCGAAAAATACAGCAACGATGAAGACAACGAAGAGTCATTCTACTCGTTGGTTTCGATCGACACGGAAACGGCAGAACAAACCTTGGTGGCCGACTTCGGATCGCTGAACGAAGCATTGAGCCTGCCCGCCTCTACATCGGTATCCATAGAAATCGGAACGGATGAGGAGGTCGGTTTGTGTTACGATCCGGCTTCAAAAAGCTCGATGTGGATTACCAATTTGGTTAAACTGGATATTGCTAATCAAAAGATCATCGCCGGAGAAAGGTTCAATGAGTATGTGAATTTATTCTCAAAAGATGGACAGGTCTGTGGGGCGTTTTATAACGAAACGACAAACAGCGTAAATTTCCGGCCGATCGACACCGAGAAACTGACCGTTGGAAACTCGCTCGGAAACATCACTCTCCCGGCGGCCGACGATTTTGATGACTTCTGGTGTTATGACGCTTCCACCGGAAAAGCATTCGGGCAGTTCTGGAAAGATTCCGGTACTGAAAATGAACATTTCGTTTTCGGTGCCTTTGACTTCAACGCTCGGCAATGCATCGAGATCAAAGAATACGCACCGGGAATCTGGTTCGACCTCTTCCAGTAGCCGCACGCGGCATTTACTCTAAAAAACAGCGGGTCGTCTTTTCCGAGATAGGGAAAAGACGACCCGCCCTTTTTGGATAAAGGCCTCGCTCAGAACCGCGACAGCATCGGGTAGTCCAGCGAGAAGTGCAACCCCACGCTCTCCTTGAGCTGCTGCGCCTGCTTGATAATCAAATACCCGACGGCAATCATATTCCGCAACTCGCACAGGTTTTTCGACAGCGTCGACCGCCGATACAAGTGCTCCGTCTCCTCGTAAATGATCTGCAAACGGTGCATCGCCCGCTCCAGCCGAATATTCGACCGCACGATCCCCACGTAATTCGACATGATCTGTTGCACCTCCTTGAGGCTCTGCGTAATGAGTACCATCTCCTCCGGATGCGACGTCCCTTTGTAGTCCCAGTCCGGCAACCCCTCCTGCAACGTCAAGCCGCCGATCACCGACAGCGAATGCCGCGCCGCCTGTTCCGCATAAACCACCGCCTCGATCAACGAATTGGAAGCCAGCCGATTGGCTCCGTGCAACCCCGTCGAAGCTGTTTCCCCGATCGCATAGAGCCGTTTAATGGAAGTCTCGCCGTTCATATCCACCTTCACCCCTCCGCAACAATAGTGCGCCGCCGGTACCACCGGAATGAAATCCCGCGTAATGTCGATCCCGATCGACAGACACTTCTTATTGATATTCGGGAAGTGGTCTCGGGTAAGTTCCGGATCCTTGTGCGTCACATCGAGGTAGACGAAATCCTCGCCCCGGGTCTTCAGTTCGTGGTCGATGCTCCGCGCCACCACATCCCGCGGCGCCAGCGAACCCATCTCGTGATACTTCTGCATGAACTCCTCGCCGTCCTGCGTCCGCAGAATCGCCCCGAAGCCGCGGATCGCCTCCGAAATCAGGAACGACGGCCGCTCGCCCGGATTGTACAACGAAGTAGGGTGGAACTGGATGAACTCCATGTTCTCGATAATCCCCTTGGCCCGGTGCACCAGCGCGATGCCGTCGCCCGTCGCCCCCGCCGGATTGGTCGTCGTGTGGTAGACGTTCCCCGTCCCGCCCGTCGCCAGCACCGTCACCCGCGCCCGCACCGTAAAGACCTCCTTGGTGTCCAGCTCCAGGACATACGCGCCGTAGCACTCCGTTCCCGGAATCGACCGCTTCACCAGCTTGCCCAAATGGTGCTGGGTCAGCAGATCGACGGCAAAATGCCGCTCCAGAATCTCGATATTCGGATGCTCCCGCACCCGATCCACCAGCCGGTTTTCGATTTCGGCCCCCGTATAGTCCTTGTGATGCAGAATCCGGTGTTGTCGATGCCCCCCCTCGCGCGCCAGCTCGTACCGTTTCGGATCGTCCGCCCTACGGTCGAAGTCCACCCCCCAGTCGATCAACTGTTCGATCTGCCGCGGCGCATTCCGCACCACCAACTCCACCACCTCCCGGTTATTTTTGTACGAACCGCAGACCATCGTGTCTTCGATGTGCTGTTCGAAATCGTCCGGCGCATAGGTCACGCTGGCAATCCCTCCCTGTGCATGATACGTATTGGTATCGTCCAGCCGGCTTTTGGTCACGAGCAGCACCCGTCCGTGATCGGCCACCTTCAGCGCATAGCTCAGCCCGGCCACACCGGAACCGATCACCAAAAAATCGCACTCTCTGTTCATACTATATATAAAGGTAAGTTTTTCGATTTAGGAACGGGTAAAGTTACGCATTATCGGCGGAAATATCTGCCTATATTTGCATCGTCTTTTCCTAAGAATTTTCATCGGGCATAACGAATTTTAATTCCCGATTCCCCGAAAAACTTATTAATTTTGTGACTGCAATTCGACCGTCATGAATCGAAACCGGGAACCCATCCGCCAAAGCGCCACTGTCATTCGCGTCGATCAGACGGGGATCGAGGTCGAAGTGTGCCGGCCCGAAGCATGTGCGGCATGCAGGGCCCGGAACGTATGCAGCGAGTTGGGAGTTTCGGAGGAGGGAGGACGGCGGATGACCCTCGTGAACGACGGACAGGGATATGCGGTCGGAGAACAGGTAACCTTGGTGATGCGCCGGGCAGCGGGATTCAAAGCCGTCATAATCGCCTACTTCATACCGGTCTGTCTGATCGTGGCCGCGCTGCTGATTTTCCAGCAGACGGGCGTGCGAGAGACGGTGGCAGGAGTGGTTACGCTGGGCATTGTCGGAATTTATTACCTGGTTGTCAGACTCTTTCGGCAGAAGCTGAGGGGAGAGATGACCATTCAAATCGAAAAGAAATCGAACGATAATTAGACATGGATGGAACGTTGATTTACACCTGGACCGTCGTGATACTGGTGGTTCTGGGGCTGGTAGCGGCCGTGGTGCTCTACTTCGTGGCGCAGAAATTCAAAGTGTACGAAGACCCGCGGATCGACCAGGTCGAAGCGATGCTGCCGGGTGCCAATTGCGGCGGATGCGGATTTCCCGGTTGCCGCGGGATGGCCGAAGCGCTGGTCAAAAACGACGACATTTCGTCGCTCTACTGTCCGGTGGGCGGGGCGGCAACGATGAAAACCGTCGCCGAATTTCTCGGCAAAGCGGTAGCGGAAAAGGAACCGATGGTGGCTGTCGTGCGGTGCGGAGGAACGTTCTGCAACCGGGCCCGGATCAATATATTCGACGGGGCGAAGTCGTGTGCGGTCGAAGCCTCGCTGTATGGCGGGGAGACGGGCTGCACCTTCGGATGCCTCGGGAACGGCGACTGTACGCGGGTTTGTAACTTCGACGCCATCCACATGAATCCGGAAACGGGACTGCCGGAGGTGGACGAAGAGAAGTGTACGGCTTGCGGGGCGTGCGTGAAAGCGTGTCCGAAAGGCATCATCGAACTGCGCAAGAAGGGGCCGAAAGGGAGACGGGTCTATGTGAACTGCGTGAATAAAGACAAGGGGGCGATTACGCGGAAGGCTTGTACCGTGGGGTGCATCGGATGCGGCAAGTGCGTGAAGACCTGCCCGTTCGAAGCGATTACTTTAGAAAATAACGTCGCTTATATCGATCCGGCGAAGTGCCGGATGTGCCGGAAATGCGTGGCCGTTTGTCCGACGGGAGCGATCGTGGAAGTCGGCTTCCCGGCGCGCAAACCGGAAACGGACACAGCGGCGGCTGCAACAACTCAGGAAACCAAAACGGCTGCGGAAGGAGGCGAACAACATGCTTAAGACTTTCAGACTGGGTGGCGTTCACCCGCACGACTATAAAATCAGCCGCGACGCGGCGATCCGGGTATTCGACGTGCCGGCGTCGGTGACCATTCCGCTGGGGCAGCATATCGGCGCGCCGGCAACAGTGACGGTACAAAAGGGGGATAAGGTACGCGTAGGGGATGTGATCGGGATGGCGACCGGATTCGTTTCGGCCAATATCCACTCTTCTGTATCGGGGACGGTGACGAGTGTGGATGCAGTTCCGGACGGGGCGAATTTGCGGAAGCCGGCCGTTACGATTGCGGTCGAAGGGGATGAGTGGAATCCGGAGATCGACCGGACGGATACCTTAATTAAAGAGTGCACGCTGGAACCCAAGGAGATTATCGCACGGATTGCAGCGGCGGGGATTGTGGGGCTTGGAGGGGCTACGTTCCCGACGCAGGTCAAACTGTCGGTGCCACAGGAGAAGGTGGCCGAAGCGCTTATTATCAATGGCGTAGAGTGCGAACCGTACCTGACGGCGGACTACCGGCTGATGATGGAACGGGGAGAGGAACTTTTGGTGGGGTGCCGGATCTTGATGCGGGCCTTGGGAGTAGGGAAGTGCTACATCGGCATCGAGAACAACAAGCCGGAGGCGATTGTCAACCTCAGAAATCTTATTTCCGCGAACGAATACGAGGGGATCGAGGTGGTGCCGCTGAAGATGCGCTATCCGCAGGGGGGAGAAAAGCAGTTGATCGCGGCGATTATGAAACGGGAGGTACCGAGCGGGGCGCTGCCGATCGATGTCGGGGCGGTAGTGCAGAATGTCGGGACGACTTATGCCGTGTACCAGGCGGTACAGAAACGGCGACCGATTGTGGATCGGGTGGTTACCGTTACGGGGAAATCGCTGGCCAATCCGTCGAACTTGCTGGTGCGGATCGGGACACCGATCAACACCTTGATCGAGGCGTGCGGCGGGATGCCGGAAGATACGGGGAAGGTGATCAACGGGGGGCCGATGATGGGACGCGCCATGGCCAATATCGAAGCACCGGTGACCAAAGGGACTTCGGGCGTGCTGCTGATGGACGAAAAGTCCTCGGTGCGGGGACGGGAGATGCCGTGCATCCAGTGCGCCAAGTGTGTGGATGCCTGCCCGATGGGCTTGGAACCCTATCTCATCTCGAAACTCTCTCGTCTGAGACTGTACGACCGGCTCGAACGGGAACGGACGGCGGATTGCATCGAATGCGGCTGCTGTGCGTTCACCTGTCCGTCCAACCTGCCGCTGCTGGACTACATCCGTCTGGGAAAAGCGGAAACCATGAAACTCATTCGTGCCCGACAGGCGCAGGCCAAATAAAGAATTTTCATCCTCATGAGTAATAGAATCGTAGCTCCTTCGCCCCATCTTCACGGGGACTTTTCCACCCCGCGGATCATGCGGGACGTGGTAATCGCATTGGTGCCGGCATTCGCATTTTCGGTATTCGTTTACGGCTGGTCGGCCGTGTTCGTCACCGGTATCGCCATCTGTTCCTGCATGCTGTTCGAGTGGCTCATCGACCGCTTCATGCTGGGCCGTTCGTCCACGTTGGGCGACTGGTCTGCGGTGGTGACCGGCACCTTGCTGGCTTTCAACCTGCCGGCCACGATCTCGCCATGGCTCATTATGCTCGGCGCGTTGGTGGCGATCGGCATCGGCAAAATGTCGTTCGGCGGACTCGGACGGAACCTCTTCAATCCGGCTTTGGTGGGACGGGTGTTCTTATTGATTTCGTTTCCGGTGCAGATGACCCTGTTCCCGGATACGCCGGGGGTAGATGCCATTACGGGTGCTACACCGCTGGCTTTTGTCAAAGAAGCTTTGAAGACGGGAACACCGGTAACGGAAATTATGCCGAACATCGACCTCGGCGGGATGCTCCTCGGGTTTAAGGACGGATCGATGGGGGAAATCGGAGCCGTGGCTCTGCTAATCGGGGGCATCTATCTTCTGATCCGGCGGGTGATTACCTGGCGCATTCCAGTATTCGTTTTGGGGACGATGCTGGTTTTTGCCTCGATTCTGTGGCTGGTCGATCCGACCAAATATATCAATCCGCTGTTCCACGTATTTGCCGGGGGGGCGATGCTGGGGGCTATTTTCATGGCCACCGACTACGTGACCTCGCCGATGACGAAAGGCGGACAGGTAATTTTTGCCATAGGTATCGGCCTGATTACCATCCTGATCCGTGTATGGGGGGCTTATCCGGAAGGTATTTCGTTCGCCATCCTGATCATGAACGCCACCGTGCCGCTCATCAACATGTACATGAAACCCAGTCGTTTCGGTGGTAGCAACGCTAAAAAGAAGTAGAGCTATGCAAAGTTCACTCAAGAATATGGTGATTGTGCTGGGAACCATTACGTTGGTGGCCAGCGCTGCGGTCGGAGGCATCTACCTGCTGACCAAAGAGCCGATCGAAACAGCTCAGGAACAAAAAATCAACGACGCCATTGCAGAAGTGCTGCCCGAATTCGACAACGTGCCGGCGACGGAAGCGATCGAACTCGAAATCGACGGGAGCATCGTAAACATCTATCCGGCATCCAAGGATGGGAATGCGGTGGGATATGCCGTCGAAACCTTCTCGAAAAAGGGATTCGGAGGCTTGATGACCTTGATGGTCGGCTTCCTGCCGGACGGGACGATTAAGGATATCTCGGTCATCTCGCACGCCGAGACGCCTGGACTGGGAGATAAGATCCAGAAGTCCAAATCGGATTTCGCCGTCCAGTTCGAAGGGAAAAATCCCGCATCGTTCCGGCTTGCCGTGCGGAAAGACGGGGGAGATGTGGACGCGATTACGGCTTCGACCATCTCGTCGCGAGCCTTTACCGATGCGGTGGAACGGGCATATCTCGTCTTGCAGGCACATTTGCAGGGCGAGTCTGCGGAAGAGGCGGTAGAAGCCGTTTCGGGAGCCACGGCAACCCATCATACAGAGAGCGAAAATCAACACGAAGAGGGGAGGTAAGAGAAAGTCATGACTAAACTGCAACTGATTACCAAAGGGTTAATTAAAGAAAACCCGACATTCGTCCTGCTGCTGGGGATGTGCCCCACCTTGGGGACGACCACCTCGGCGATTAACGGGATGAGCATGGGACTCGCCACGATGTTCGTCCTGATCATGTCGAACATCGTCGTATCCTTAGTCAAAAACGTGATTCCGGCGAAGGTGCGGATTCCGAGCTTTATCGTGATTATCGCATCGTTCGTGACCGTCGTACAACTCGTGATGCAGGCCTATGTGCCGGATTTGTACAATACCCTGGGGGTATTTATCCCGCTGATCGTGGTGAACTGTATCATTCTGGGACGGGCCGAAGCTTTCGCCTCGAAACACGGGCCTTTCGCCTCGATGCTCGACGGCTTGGGGATCGGACTGGGCTTTACCTGCTCGCTGACCTTGCTCGGGATCGTGCGGGAAATGCTCGGGGCAGGCTCGGTGTTCGGAGCCAAGTTCCTGCCGGCGGGGATGGACGGTATTCTGATCTTCGTTCTCGCACCGGGGGCATTTATCGCGTTGGGCTACCTGCTCGTGCTCTTCAACAAATTCACCGCCCGGCTGCGGTAATCGGCTCTTAGTTCTCTTTGATTCGGAAAAACGACTATGGAATATTTCGTAATCATCATCAGCGCGATTTTCGTCAATAACATCGTGCTGGCGCAATTCTTAGGGATCTGCCCGTTCCTGGGCGTCTCGAACAAAGTATCCACCTCGATGGGGATGGGGATGGCAGTGACCTTCGTGATGACCATCGCATCGCTGGTGGCTTATGTCCTGCAATACGGCGTGCTGGTTCCGCTGGGGATCGAATACATGCAGACCATCGTCTTTATTCTCGTGATTGCGGCGTTGGTGCAGATGGTCGAAATCGTGCTCAAAAAGGTGAGTCCGGCATTGTATCAGGCTTTGGGGATTTTCCTGCCTTTGATTACCACGAACTGTGCCGTGCTCGGGGTAGCTATTCTGTTGGTGCAGAAAGAGTTCAACCTGGCACAGAGCGTAGTATTTTCGGCCGCGACCGCTTTGGGATTTACACTGGCTTTGGTACTCTTTGCCGGACTGCGCGAGAAGCTGGAAATTACCGACGTGCCGAAAGCATTCAAAGGGGTGCCGATCGCTTTGATCGTGGCGGGGATTTTGGCCATGGCCTTTATGGGATTCTCCGGATTAGTATAAGAAAACGCACGACAACGACGCTCCGAATCCCTGTCCCTCTGCGCCCGAGTTATTTGCGCATAGGGGATAGGGATTTGTTTTTTCACAACGCATACACACATGTTAAGTGAGTACTGCTATACCCACCTCGAAGCCGATCTGGCACAGTGGCAGGCGGAAAAAGATCCCAGTCTGTTGAGTCGGTTATTCTGCGTCTTCGCGGCGCCGCACGCAGCCCAAACCGATGTACTCAAACATCGTGTAGCCACTGTTTTGGCGGAATACTTAGACGACATTTCATACGAACGAATGATTCGGACAAGTATTCAAATGCGCCAAAGTACCTCGATGGAATGGAGTATCGATTGGACTCCATATCGAATTGAAGATTTTCTGACGGAATCGATGTCCGACGAGGAACGCCGGGCAGTGGTTATCTTTGCCTCGTTCCACTGTTGCGGCTACGTTCGGCAGCGAGCCGTCCGAGCCTTGCCCGACTATCCGAACACCCTTCCTTTCATCGCCTTGCGAATGGCCGACTGGGTCATACCCCAGATTCGTCGGGAAGCGAAGCAAGCATTCGCCCGTAGGCTCCCGCAAACGACCGACCAAGAGCTGCTCGACACCTTGCCGGTGATCGAGCAGGTAAAATATTGCGGCAATCCGCAGGCCTACATTGCGATGTTGGCCCCCCGGCTGGCGGGGAACACGGCTTTGTTCGAGCGGATTCTCGGTAATCCGGATATCCGAATACGACGGTTCGGCATCCCGAACATCCGGGAATTTCTGCCGGAGACATCCGGAACGGTACTCATCGGCCACTTGACCCGGGAGCCGGATCCGTTTCTACGACAACTCATTCTAAAGTCAGTCGTTGATTCCGGCCAAGACCTCCGACCTTACTATGACCTCCTGCTGCGGGACAAATACCCGCGCAATCGGGGAATAGCCTTGTCCTCGCTGCACGACACCGACCCGGAGGCGAGCCTAACCACAGCTCGCGCTATGCTGCTCGATAGGAACTCCTACGTCCGGAACATAGCGAAATGGATCATCCGACAACACGACTCGACATTCGACCTTTACGATTTTTATCGCACGCGGATAGAAGAACATCCGAAAGTCTGTATCATAGAAATCGCTGAAATCGGGAAGCGACGTGAAGATGTAGCCCGAATCGAGTCGTTTTTAGACCCTACGCATCCTGCGATCTGTCGGGCGGCCATGAAAGCTCTCATGCAGTTAGACGCACCGCATTACATACAAAAAATCCAAGAAATGTTAGCTTCCCCGCGTTTTAGTATCGCCAGAATGGCTTTCAAACTGCTTCATCATTACCCCCGGACTGTTCGTGTATAACGCGATAGCTTCGAGAGGGGGCACGCACAGGAAATTTCGCTGTTCAGGGACAAGTTACGCTCCCGTATCGCATATTCGCCACAAACAATTCATTCGATTATGGACATTTTTCTGATTATTCTCGCATTCGTTATCCTACTGCTCGGTATCATCGGTTCGGTCGTACCGGCCCTGCCCGGCGTACCGCTGGCCTACCTGAGCCTCTGGATCGGGCGGTGGAGCGGTTATACCCCCTTCAGCGACACCTTTATGCTCATCATGACCGGTGTCTGCCTGATCGTTTTTCTGTCGGACTACTTTTTGCCCCCGTTGATCCTCAAGCGCGCCGGCGGCAGCAGTGCGGCAACCTGGGGATCGATTATCGGCATGATTCTCGGCCTGTTTTTTCTGCCCATCGGGATGTTGTTCGGCATGATTCTCGGTGCTTTTCTCGGTGAACTGTGGTACGCGAAAAAATCGGGCACAGAGGCTTTGAAAGCTGCCGTAGGCACTTTCATCGGCTTTCTGCTGGGAACGGGCCTGAAACTGTTACTCTGTTTCTACATCCTATACCGAATGATAGTCGCCCTCGCCGCCGCATAGAAAAATACAATTTTCGCCATCCCGACCGGGGAACTACCAAACTCCTTTAATTCGGTTACAGTATTCCCCCCTCAAAACCATAAAACTCAATAGCTTTTTCATCAGAAAAACAAAAAGGCCTCCCGGAAAAACAGGAAGCCTCTCTACAAAAACAATTTAACACTTACAATGCCACCGACTATTTCGCCTGCTTCATCGTATCCAACTGGAGACGATACTCATCGTTCAATCCCTTCAGCAAATCGTCCGTAATGTTCAATGCCGGATCGGCCAGCACCACCGGATTCCCTCCCTGCGTACTGATAATCATGCTGTATTTCTTCTCCGCATTATATTTGCGCATGTATTGCATGATCGCCTCACTGATCCGGTTCATCGCTACCGCCTCTTCCTCTGCCAGCTCCTGCATCTTCCGTTCCCGATACTCCATCACCGCCTGCTGCTTTTTCTGCAACCCCGCTTCGATATCCTGTGCCTGGAACCGTGTGATCAACCCCTTCTGTGCCCGTTCCTGATAATCGCGTACCTCACGTTCCAAACTGCGTCCCTTGGCCGTCAGTTCATTCTGTGCCTTTTCGCTCTTTTTGGAAACAGCGTCCAGCAGATCTTTCGCCAATCCATAACCACTCATAATGGAATCGATCTGTACATAAACGATCTTCCCGTTATATTCGATCTTTTCCGCCGTGTCGGCAGCCGTTTTCGTCGAATCGGCCGCATTCGTCGCCGAAGCCCCCTTAGAAGATTTATCGCAGCCGACGAAACACAGTCCCAGCGTCAAAACCGCTGCCAACGATACGATGTGGAGTGTAATTTTATTCATTTCCCGTTAAAATATTGAGTTTCCGATTTTCAGATGCAAATATGGTAAAAATATTCCATCCTCCCGCGCCATTTCCCGAAATCTCCGGGAAAAAGTTATCTTTGCTCCGGCTTCACTCACTCCAACCATGTACGAATACATCAAAGGCCGAATCGCCGAACTGACCCCCACCTACGTCGTGATCGAGGCGGCCGGAATCGGCTACCTGCTCCAAATCTCGCTGCAGACCTACACCGCCATCAGCTCGGTCACCGAAACGACCCTCTACATCCACCACATCCTGCGCGAAGATGCCCAAATTTTCTTCGGCTTCAGCCAGCAGAAAGAACGCGAACTGTTCCGCCTGCTGCTCTCCGTATCGGGGATCGGCGCCAACACGGCCCGGATCATGCTCTCGTCGTACGGGGTGGAGGACATGGTGCAGATCATCGCCACAGGCAATGTCGGGGCTCTGAAGAGCGTCAAAGGGATCGGCGCCAAGACGGCCGAACGGGCCATTGTCGACCTGAAAAACAAGGTGCTCAACGTGGCGGCCGTTTCAGACGCTGCGCCGGGCATCTTCGCCGAGGTGACCGAGAATATCGACGAAGCGATATCGGCCCTGACCATTCTCGGTTATCCGAAATCGGCCTGCGAAAAGATCGTCAAGGCGATTTGCCGCGAGAATCCGTCGCTCACTGCCGAAGCGATTATCCGACAGGCACTTACTCAATTGTAAGCACTCCGGAGGGCACATCCCGCCTTTCCCGGGCCGGAAAAAGTTGGTTATTCCGAACCGACTCCGTACCTTTGCACGGAAACATTCGAAAACCGAGCGTTTTGTAATCCTCATCGGAGGGTATTGCAGCAATAGTTGTAATGCTGGATAAGATGACTGGGTAAAACCAATCATCTTATCCAGCATTTTTTTAATCGTTCCTTTCTCTGTAACCGTTTTTTAGTGACCAGAGGGTACTATTCTCTTTGTGAACAAAGAGAACCAGAAAAACTTTAGAGGATGCTTCGCATCCTAAAGCTGCCGGCGGCCCAACCCTCGGACTTTTCTTTGGGCCGGGGATTCTTCCGGGGCGCGCGGGCACTCTTAGGGTAGAGGCGGCCATCTCGGAGTGCCCGCGGCACCGCCCCGGAGAACCCCGACCCAAAAGTAATTTCGAAGACTGAGGACTGCGGAGCGTAAGGCGTAGCGTAGCTAACTAAAAGTTCTTTGTGCCGTTTTCTTGCAAGAAAGCGGCAGTCCCGTCCGACACAAAGAACGGGTTGCAAGAAATAGAACAATTTATAAAAGTGTTAAGATGAAAGATGCTCTTGATTTGAAGCAAGAAAATGTCGGGAAACTGTTTCGCCAATATTTTTTCCCGACCCTGCTGGGTATGCTCGGCATGTCGGCCGTAACCGCCGTTGACGGCATTTTCGTCGGCCACAGTGTCGGCAGCGACGGTATCGCCGCCATCAACATCATCGTTCCGGTTCTCATGCTGATGACGGGAATCGGCCTGATGACCGGCGCAGGCTGCTCGGTGGTAGCCTCCATCCATCTCTCCCGCGGACGTTTCAACGCAGCCCGCCTGAATGTCACACAGGCATTGCTCTTCGTAACCGTCATAACCGCCCTCCTTATCACGGCGATGGTCGTCTTTCCCGACCGGACGGGACGCCTGCTGGGAGCATCACCCCATCTGCTGCCTCTGGTCAAGGAATATATGCTGTGGAATGTGCTCTCGTGGATCTTCATGATATGGACAGCCGTATCGCTTTTCGCGATCCGGCTGGACGGAGCGCCGAAACTGGCCATGGCATGCAGCCTGATTACAGCAGGACTGAACGTGATACTCGACTGGCTCTTCATGTTTCCGCTCGGATGGGGGCTGATGGGAGCGGCCTTCGCCACCTCGCTGAGCACCGCCGTTGGCGGCCTGATCGCCGTCATCTATTTGGCCCTCTATGCCCGCCGGCTGCGTCTGCTGCGTCCGAAGCTCAACCTGACGAGCCTCCGGCTGACCCTCCGCAACCTCGGATATCAGTGTCGGATCGGTTCTTCGGCCCTGCTGGGCGAGGCGACGATGGCCGTCCTGATGTTCATGGGCAACCGGATTTTCATGCACTACCTCGGCGACGACGGCGTGGGCGCTTTCGGAATCGTATGCTACTATGCTCCCTTCATCTTCATGGTCGGCAACGCCATCGCTCAGTCGGCCCAACCGATCATCAGTTACAATTTCGGATTGGGCGCCCGAAAACGCACGCGGGAGACCGAAACGATCGCCCTGCTGACGGCTGTCGTCTGCGGCCTGGTCACGACCGCCGTCTTCAGCCTCTATCCCGATCTTCCGGTCGGCCTGTTCGTCGATCTGCAGAACCGCGCCGCCGAAATAGCGGTCGCCGGCTTTCCCTTTTTCGCCACCGGATTTACGGCCTTCATCTTCAACCTCACGGCCATCGGGTACTTCCAAAGCGTCGAACGGATTCGGGCGGCCACCCTTTTCGCTCTGTCGCGCGGTTTTCTACTGCTCATTCCGAGCTTTCTGCTGCTTCCCTGCTGGATCGGCATCCGGGGCATCTGGCTCGCTATGCCGGTCGCCGAAAACCTGACGGCGCTCCTGATCGTCGCCTTCTATTACATCGTGCGACATCAGGAGAAAAAACAGAAAAGCGCCCGGTAAGACCGTGCACACCTATTGTGAAATCCAGATTAATTCGGTACTTTCGTCGAGGATTTGGATTGTGGTTTGTCGACAGACGCCCCTCTCTATTCCGTTTTAACCGAACTTTTCATGGACAATATCTACCTGTTTGTCTTGGTGATCCTGATGGCGTTCGCCATCTCGGCCCTGATCGTCGGAGTTTCGAACGACGCCGTCAATTTTCTCAACTCGGCCCTCGGCTCGAAAGCCGCTCCGCGATACGTCATTCTTCTCGTCGCTTCGACAGGGATTCTCCTCGGCTCCATTTTCTCCAGCGGTATGATGGAAGTGGCCCGCCGGGGAGTTTTTTATCCCGAAAACTTCTACTTCCACGAGATGATGATGGTCTTCCTGACCGTCATGTTCACCAATGTCATCCTGCTGGACCTGTTCAATACGTTCGGTCTGCCGACCTCTACGACCGTTTCGCTGGTATTCGGCCTCTTGGGCTCGGCCGTGGCGGTGGCGATGGTGAAGATCTGGAACACGGCGGGAGAGAGTCTGGCCGATCTGCCGCACTACATCAACTCGGGAAAGGCGATGGGGATTATTTTCGGGATACTAGTATCGGTCATCATCGCATTCATCACCGGGACGGTGGTCATGTACATCACACGGGTGATCTTTTCGTTCCACTATCAGCGGGCTTTCCGATACGTCGGGCCGCTGTGGTGCGGGATCGCTCTGACCGCCATCTCCTACTTCGCCATCTTCAAGGGGCTGAAAGACACCCCGATCATGCCGCGGGAACTGATGGCGTGGATGGACGCCCATACGGGACTGATGATGGTCTACTGTTTTATCGGATGGACGATTCTGATGGGGGTGATTCACTATCTGTTCCGACTCAACATCCTGAAACTGACGGTACTGGCCGGTACTTTATCGTTGGCGCTGGCTTTTGCCGGAAACGACCTGGTCAATTTCATCGGGGTCTCGGTAGCCGGCTACGACTCCTATAACATCGCTGCCGAAGCTGCAAAACACGGAGCCGATCTCGCGACCTTTAAAATGGGGGCTCTGGCTTCGGATAATATGGGGGCGGTGGCCAATCCGTACATTCTTTTCATCGGCGGATTGATTATGGTTACCACCATCTGGCTCTCGAAGAAAGCCCGGTCGGTTTCCGACACCGAAATCAATCTGGCCCGTCAGGACGACGGGGTAGAGCGATTCGGTTCCACATCGCTCTCGCGGGCTTTGGTGCGCGGGGCGGTCAATTTCAACAAGAATTTCGCCAAATACGTACCGGAACGGGCGCAACGGTTTATCGCCAAACGATTCGAACCGATGGCAGTGATCGAAGCGGCGGAGAAAGCGCCGTTCGACCTGATTCGGGCCACGGTCAATCTGGCGGTCGCTTCCATCCTGATCGCATCGGCCACGTCATTGCGGCTGCCGCTTTCGACCACCTACGTCACCTTTATGGTGGCGATGGGTTCTTCGCTGGCCGACCGGGCGTGGGGACGCGAGAGCGCGGTATATCGTATTACGGGCGTGCTGACAGTCATTTCCGGATGGTTTCTGACGGCGGCCGTAGCTTTTACGGTGGCATTCATCGTCGGGCTGGTGCTGATGTACGGCGGGAATATCGCCATCTACGGACTGGCGGCGGTTTGCGTTTTCATCCTCTTCCAAAGCAAAGTGCTCTTCTCGCGGCGGCAGAAGAAAGCGGCGGCGCGAGAAGCTCTGTATCACGGTAACAACGGAGAGCTGAACATCGTGGACGAATCGACACAGGAGATTTGCAACGCCATGCAGACGATGACCAAACTCTATCAGGAGACGATCGAAGGGTTAGCCAGCGAAGACCGGCGGAAGCTGAAAGATACGATGCGGGCGGCGGAACAGATGTATCAGGAGGCTCATGAGCGGAAGTACCGGCTGTTGCCGATTTTGCGAAAGTTAGAGGCCAACAACATTGACACGGCACACTATTATGTACAAGTAGCGGACTATGTGAACGAGGTGGCAAAGGCATTGGTACATATCACGCGGCCAAGTTTCGACCACATCGACAACAACCACGAGGGATTAAGTCCCGCTCAATTGGCCGATTTACAGGAGATCAACGAGCGGGTTTCGGCCATTTACGACGAGATTATCCAAATGTTGCAGACCAAAGATTTCAGCCACCTGGACGATGCTCTGCAACACCGGGACGAACTGTTCGAGATACTGGCCAAGGCGATCAAGAACCAGATTTACCGCGTACGGGACAATGCGTCGAGCTCGCGGAGCAGCATGCTGTACCTCGATATCATCAACGAGACCAAAACGATGGTGCTCCAGTCGCGAAACCTGCTGAAATCCCAGAAACATTTCCTGGCGGCGGACGAATAGTCCGGTTGCCGTGAGTTGCGACACGCACCAAAATTCCCCGTTTGGGAACATTCAACCCGTTGTCTCTTTGCCCGGACAACGGGTTATTTTTCCGCCCCACATTCCCCGGAATTGAACCAATTCTTACAGAAATCGTTGGAGCACAAGAGTAAAAAGGATGGATGATCAAGAAGTCCGTTGTGTCGGCTGTCAGCCGGTCGTTCTGCTGCAAATAAGATGATCCCAAAGATCCGGCCTATTGAGCTTATCCTCGATTCGGCCTTATTCGGACGGGAGATCATCATGAATTCGATTGAGAAATCAAACGATTTCATGCGAGATTACATCCGGCACGTCAATCGATTCCACAATGTGTTTCGATTGTCTGAAAGGGCAGAGTAGTACCGATCATTCCACCGTGAGACCCGCAAACAACAGCAGCGGTCGGTATTCTCCCAAATACCGACCGCTGCTGTTGTTTTAATTATCTGTAAAGTTTACTTGATAATCAGATCATTATCAGCTTCCACATCTTCCCAATCCACCACCACTGGATCAAATTTAACCTGAGCTGCACCATTCGGATTCAGCGTAATGTTATAAAGATACGGTTTCCCCGGTTTGAGAGTCAATTTACAGGAACCGGTAAAAGGCAGCTCCTGACCCGGAATATCCGTCACTATCACATTTACCGTCATCTCCTCGCCCGTCGCCAGAACATACGATTTCGCCCCCGTCTTATCCGTCAATTTCTCTGTCGGATCCGCCCCGGTAATCTTCCCCGTCTCCAAATCCAACGTCCCGGTCTTATAAAAACCGGTAACCGTCATCTTGGCGGGGGTCAAATCCATCGTGACACCATCCTTAGGTTTCAACTTGAAACCGATCTGCGAACCGGCATGTCTGAATTCCAGGTTCACCCGCGTCGTCCCCGGTACCGCATCCACCGTCTTTTTCCCCCACAGGATATCCGTCCCGTGGCTCACCGGAATCCGTTTGGCATCAGCCACATTTTGCACCTGCGGGGCATATGCAAAAATATCGTACTTCGTCCCCGAGGTCAAAACGACGCCCGTGCCTCCCGTCAAGGTAATCTGACCGCTCGAAGTGCAAACGAACGGCAGGTTTTTCCACTCAGCGTAGTTCACATTCGCTGACCCCGGTGTCGCCGGAGTCTTCAGAATATAAACCCCCAGATTCGTATTCGCCGGCAATTGTCCTCCAGCCCGCGTTTCGAGCGGTTTCGCCGCAGCTACAGAAGAGGAAGAAGCTCCCGCGTCGTCATTATCGCTGAAGGTCACTTGCCCGCTCAAAACCAACTGGGACGGCGCCCCCTCGATCCCTTTGTCCTGTTTGGTACAACCGGTCGCAGTCAGCAGAAGAGCCGCAAGTACGTAAAACGTTTTCATAATCTCACTCTCGATATTTGAAGATAAGATGCCCGAGGGGCAAATTTCAATTCGTTCTTTCTATTTTGTATTTATTGCCCCAGCTCCAAATCTCCCTCTTCTTCGTCTTCCCACGGAAGCAACGTGCTGTCGTCCATATCCAAATCGGTATCCCGGTCGACCACTTTAATGGAAACCTTATAGTGCATCCCGCTCTGGAACTTCTTGGTATATACCCCCGAGAAGGTAGTCCCATCGGCCAAAGTCACTTCGGCATTCAACTGCATATTTTCTCCCGGCACGAAATAGATTACATCCGTCTTCAGGTCTGTGTTATTGATCCCGGTCAAAACGATCGTCGGATCGACCGCCCCGAGCACCAATTCTCCGGTGGCTAAATCTACAGTCCCGTCCTTAACAAATCCGGTCACTTTAAAAGTGGCTCCCGTCAGATCCACACTCTTTCCATCGCCCGTATCCCCACCGTTCACCAGTTCGAACTGAATTTGCGATACTTTATGCTGGAAAGTCAACGCGGTGCTGTGTGTCTTTGCATTGGGTTTTTCCTTTTCGCTTTTCGCCCAGATCATATCTTTCCCATGCTCCACCTTGACTCCGTCAGCCGCCACCACCGCCGGGTCATGCGGCCCGTAAGCGATCATATCGTACTCCCACCCCGTAGTCAAGATAATCGGATCTCCGGTATTGTCCAATCCTCCCGAAGCATTCGCCACATGTTTCAGATTCGATACTCCCGCCGTCTCCACGCTTTCCCCCGAAGTCCGATTCACAACATATATCCCGGTTTCCACTCCATTCGCCAAGGGTAGGGTAGTAGTCACCTGCTGTTGTGCCTTGGTTCCTCCCATCTGCTGGGTTTTCCCGGTCAGAAACAACTGAGACTTTTCGCCTTCCGGCATCCTCAGCTCTTTTTTGGTACAACCGCTCACTCCTACAGCCACGGCACAGATCGCCGCAAAGGCCGAGAACCAAGTGATTTTTTTCATAATCATCTATATTTCCCCCGATTAATTTAATTCGTGCAAAATCCCCCGCACAATACTAACCTCTAATTCCCCTCACCATTCGGCCGGTTGTCCACAATCATATCGTCGGTCGTCACCTGGAAGTCCGTAATTTGAGCCGTAAAACCTCCTTCCGAAGTGGCCGAAACTTCCACATCGATATCGATCGTAATCTCTGCCGCCGCCGGATTGTCGATACTTTCCGGCCCGATCTCAGCTTCGATCGCCTGAGATCCGCCATTATCGAAGTTCAGATCCAGCCGCACACTATTCGCCCCCTGTTCCCCTCCCTCTGCAGGCTGGATTCCGAAAATCAGGGTATTTGCCGAATAGAGCACAGATCCATCCACCTGTTTCACCTCAGGGGTCAGCGGTACCATCGCCTTATATCCCCCGGTACATTCTCCCGAGCACAACCGAATCGAAGAAGCGACTCCCGTCAAGGCCATTTGCAATCCGGTCACCTTATCCGCATCGCCGTTCACGAGAATCTTCACCATCACGTGTTGCATCCGCGGCGCCGGAGTCATTGTCGTCCGTATGGTATCTTCTTTTTCAACGGTCAATTCACCGAACTGCGCACTATACAGCCATCCCCCCGCCTCCTTGATCCACTGTTCTTCCGATGCGGCCTTATTGTACAACGGCAGCGCATAGGCATACGCGTTTTCAAAATTTTCGACATCAGCAAATGCAACCCCCTCTATTCCTTCATTAAAAGCCAATACCTTATATTTTCCCGACGCCACCGTCCCCTGATATGAGCCGTCTTCTCCGCTCTCGCCGCGCACCAAGGTACCGCCCTCACCATACAAATAGACCGACATCTTTTCCGGTTTCGTCGTCCCTTCGACCTGATTTTTCCAGTCGAAGTTCACGATCACCCGCCCTTCGTCCGGCTTGGTGTACAAACTCCGTCTGACACACGAAGTCGTCCCCAAACCGCTCCACACAGCCGCCACAGCCATGACAATCACCCCCATCTTTTTCGATCTTCCGAAATGTAGTATCTTGTTCATGATAAATCTGCGTTTCCCTATTCAAAAATTACTACCGACCCAAGCCGAAACGGTATACCAGTGAAACTTTCGCTCCCGTCAGGCCAAAATAGTTGGCCGACTTCGATGATTCATATATATAGGTCGAAGCTTCTTTGTGATAACGGTCGTAATCGGCCCGTACATATCCCCCACGCAAGCCGAGTTCCATCCCGAAGTGAGGCGTGAACGGCAGATATCCCCCTACCGAAATCCCCGCGCCGTAATAATCACCGGTCTTACCGCCCGTGAGGCGATCTTTGGACATATAGTCGAACTGCCCCAGGTGTCCGTACACCCCGACATACAGTCCGCGATATTGTCCCGCCTTCCGGGTCGTCCAATAACGCACTTCCGGACTGATTTCATTCACGGCATAGTGTTTCTTATAGAGGTTCATGTTCCAATCGGTATAAACCCCTTCGACCATCGCCGACCAGCGTTTTGCGAAGTAGAATTCGACTTCGGCATTCGCAGCAATCCCCGCCCAGTAAGCCAGGTTGGTCTTCACCGCTACCAGAGGCCGTACCAAGGTCATCGGTTCATGTGCCACCTTAACCTTAGCCGGTTTTTCCGCTTTAACGGGTTTCACCGGTTTCACCTTCGCCGGCTTCACCTCTTCTTTCATTTTCACGGTCTCCATCTCTTCAGCCGGCACAACTTCGATAGCCACGGCCTTTTCCGGCTTCACCGGTTTCACTTTGACTGGCTTAACCTTTTCCTGTTCTTTAATTTCCTCTTTTTCAACAACTTCAATCGGAGTAACCGGAGTAATAGGAGCGACAGCCAGTACCTCTTTTTCCTTGACTTCGACCTTTTCGGCGACAGCCACAGCCGCTTTCTGTTTCTGTGCCTTGGCCGGTTTCATTTTAATCTTCTTGGCGTCCGCCATCCCCGCAACAAAAGCCGAGTTACCGGAGATCTCCAGCTCCATCACCGCTTTCTGCTTGGCATTCGAAGCCCGCAAAAGGGTAGTGCTGATCTCTTCCATAACCACTTTATTGGCTTTCGTCTCCGAGGATCTGGAACCCAATTCCAATCCGGCGATATTCGTCGCCCCTCCTCTCCCCGCAGGAGCCGCAACTGCAGCGGCCACTCCCTGTTCCTGCAAGAGTTGCTGTACCAAAGCGTCGATTTCCGGATCACGCCCCTGCTGAGCATAGCTGTTGTCCGCAATCACCGCCGGCCGCACAGGCTGCACCGGTTGCACATTCGAAACTTTCGGAGTCTCTGCCACAACCACCGGAGCAGGCGTCACCACCGCCATCGCCTCTTGTTTCCGTTTCACTTCCTGTTGTGCCAAAGAATCAATAAAGCGTTGCAATTCCGCATCCAGCGCTTTCTTTTCCTCTTTCGTCGGTTCCCACAACGGTTCTGCCCGAACAACCGGCGCCTCAGCTACCACCGCTGCCTGCCGAACAGGTTCCTTCTTATAATCGTCTTTCGGGGTCGATTTATTATTATCGACCGGTAAAATTACTTCCGGTTCCCGCTCTGCAACCACCGGTTTTACCGGGGCAGGCTGTTCCGCCGGCCGTGCGACCGCCACCTCCTGACGCGGTTGTTCCTTAGCCGAGAAAGTGTGTGCCGGCACCACTTCCACCGCTACCGGTTGCTGTTCCCGGCGATTATCCGCCTGAGGCGCTGCCGGCTGCTGCTGACGCGAAGTCGTCCCGAAGACATCGTTTCGTCCGAACGGAGACATATATCGACTTTCGTCGCTTCCCATCATCCCCCCGCCGTTAGTAGTACCTTTCTTCGCCAGACTCGACCCGTTCATATAAACGGTAACGGTCACCTTTTTCAGCATCCCGAAGACCTGATCCGGTGCCATGACATTGTTTTTAGCCACGACATTTCCCGTCACGACCACCGCCTGCCGCAACTGTGAATTTCGGATCACCGGATCGACATACGCCTTGACCGCAGCCACCCGCTGTTCCGCCACATCGACGTTCCCCAGCGGATTCGCCGCCGTGGAGTAAGAGGTGATCACCACCGAGTCGATGCGCGCCGACGCCGAATTGGCTACATCACGCACCAGTTTATCGAATTTGGCCATTGCCGCCGCATTCTGGCCGTAATTTGCGCTCAGTTCGGAATTTCCCAGACCGAATGCGAAATCGACGGATTGTTTTTGCGGTGCTCCCAGCCCTTGTCCCTGCGCAAAAGCCACCCACACGCTGCCCCCCAACAAGCCCAACAAAGCCGCCGCCACTCCTCGCAACGACCGCTTTCTACCGTTCGAAAAACCTGATTTTCTGCGTTTTGCAAAATCCATATCCGTTCAATTTATGCCCGAATCCCCATCCAGAAGAGGATATTTCACGCGGCTAAATTAATAAATTTTAGTCAGTAATCCACACTTATTGTCAGATTTCACATTTTTTCGTTTCCAAATCCTGCTTTCGGAACGCGAGCCCCTTTCTTCCGTCCCCCTCCCGAGAAACCGGCCCTTCATCAATATCCATGCAAAATCAGACAATGCCCATATAAAAAAACGCCTCTTCCATCCACAGAAGAGGCGTGTTAAAAAACTCGCGGTGCGGACGAGACTCGAACTCGCGACCCCCTGCGTGACAGGCAGGTATTCTAACCAGCTGAACTACCGCACCGAATCCACAATCCCAAATCGGCATTGCGAGGACAAATATAAGACCTTCTTTTCCTTTTACCAAACGTTCGGACGATTTTTTCAAAAATTCCATCCCACCGTTCTCCGCCACCCGGATGTTCTTTCGGCCACTTACGCTTCTTTCTTCTTGATTCTGACGGAATTGCCGGCCGTGGGACGTAAAAAGGCATAACCGAACAGGTGGAGGAGTCCCAAAACAGCCACGGCCATAAAAGCCAGCCGAAAATCCAACACGGTGTAATGTCCCGGCATACCGCCGTCGAACTGGTTGGCAAAACGCAGCAGAACCGCTCCGACGGCAATCCCCATTCCGGTGGACATCTGTTGCACCGTACTATATAAGGTATTGGCCGAGGTCATTTTCCGTTCGGCGATGTCGGCAAAGGCCAGAGTGGTCAGCGAACTGAACTGCATCGATCGCACCAGACCGGCGCAAAACAGCGTGACAACGATCATCCAGACGGGGGTCTCGGGCGAAAACAGGGCGGTCAGAAAGGTAAAAAGAGCCACCAACGCGCCGTTCACCAACAAAATGCGGCGGAACGAGAAACGACGGATCAGCCATACGGTCGCCGTCTTCATCGAGAGGTTGCCGGCCATGGTGGACAAAAACAGCAACCCCGAACGAAACGGGCTCAACCCGAATCCCTCCTGAAACATCAGCGGCACCAGATAGGGGAAGGCTCCGATCACGATCCGCGACACGGAACCGACCCAAATCGTGATGCTGTAGGTCCGCACCCGCATCACCGAATAGTCGATCAGCGGTGTCTCCACCCGGGCCGCATGCCTCACATTCCAGTAAAGCAGCAACAGGCTCGCCACGACGACCGAGCTGGAAAAGGTATACGAAATACCCGATTTACTGAACATTTCGACGCCGTACATAAAACCGGCCAAAGCGAGGCCGCTCAATGCGAATCCTCCCCAGTCGAAAGGCAATTTCCGTTTCGCCGGCCGTGCCATATCGTCCGGAATATAGTGCCAGGCCAATAAAATACAGGCGATCCCGATCGGCACGTTCAGATAAAAAATCCATCTCCACGACCAAAACGAGGTCAGATATCCGCCCACGACCGGCCCCATGATCGGAGCCACAAGCGCCGGAATGGTGATATAGTTCATGGCTGTGGGCAGATCCTCTTTGGGCGTGGTCTTGAGCACCGCCAGCCGGCCGACGGGCGACATCATGGCGCCGGCCATCCCCTGCATGATGCGATAGGCCACGAACTGCCACAAACTGTGCGAGGTGCCGCAAAGGGTAGAGGAGAGGATAAAAAAGGCGACCGACGAACAAAAGACGCGGCGGGTGCCGAACCGCTCGGCGATCCAGCCACTCACGGGGATAAACACCGCCAGCGCCATCAGATAGGAGGTCACCCCGGTACTCAGCCGCACGACGTCCACGCCGAACGTGTCGGCCATGGCCGGAATGGCCGTATTGACCGCCGTGGTGTCGAGGAATTGCATGAAAAACGCAACGGCTACGACCAGCGAGACTCGAATCGTCGTCTGTTTATCCATCGATAATTTGTCCGAAAAGCGCCCCGAAATTACACAATATTATCATACGGTTTCCTCTCTCGGCTATATGCTGCTGCCGCCCCGGGCGTCTGCGACCGCGGCTACGGCGAGGGCGCGTTGTGGGGTGTCTGCAGCAGCGGGCACAGCTGGTCTTCCGCTACAAGCGGCATCAACGGTTTGTACTTGGGTTTCCTCATGACGAGCCTCGGTCCTAGTGACGCGAACAGTCGCGCCTACGGTCTTCAGTTGCGTTGCCTCTCGGAATAAACAGAAGACAGAGACGACCTTAGCGATGCGCAAGCATCGCCCCGTCCCGCCGGGGCGCCCACC
>ERZ777305.301-NODE-301-length-83433-cov-4.768308_pt1 | contig 83433 bp, 80 predicted proteins | sample MGYA00374965_ERZ777305 | MGnify/ENA primary metagenome ERZ777305 (study PRJEB29328, sample SAMD00013331) | mouse gut metagenome | study: EMG produced TPA metagenomics assembly of the Metagenome analysis of fecal microbiota from mouse which was promoted...
GTTCACCCCCGTGAAAGCGGGGGTGTTTTTTGAAATGGGTCGGCAAATCAAATGCTCCATAAAAAGCTCCCCTGAAACGGGGAGCTTTCCTTGTTATGATCAGAATTCCAGCGCTTCGCCGCCGCCGAAATACAGTATTCTGTCGCCAAGCATTTCGTCCATAAGATCGAAACCGCGGAAACCCGTGCAATGGCAGGCGTAGACCTTTTCCGCACCCGACAGCTTGATCGCGCGCGACTGTGCCGTAACGTAATCCGCTGAACAATTGAGCGCCTTGGGGTTACTTCCCATAAAGTGAAAACCGCCGATAACCGCTAGTATGGGGATATCATGCCAGCGCCGCTGAACGGTCTCGAGCATATTTGCCGCGCCGCAGTGGAAGCATCCGCCGATCAGCACAAGTCCGTCCGCCTTGCGCTTTTTCGGGAAGATAACCGCAAAGCTTTCATCCGAGAAGTCGAACGGCTGCGGCTTTTTTTCATCCTCCGATATAGCGAAATAGCTGCGGTCGGGGTTTATGTTCTTTTCGTCAAAGTCCTCGCAGCTCGCCAGATAAAAGCCCTCGCAGACCTCCGAAAAGCTGTTGAACAATATCAGATTGTGGGCGTACTTCTTGAAGAACCCTCTGCCCTGACCTACCGCGGACTTGAACAAACCGTTTTTCTTGAACACCTCGCGCTTTGCGCCCGCGCGGAGATAGATGTCCGCGCCCGGGTTGATCTTCATTATCTGGTCGATACCGCCCGTGTGCGCCAAGTGGCTGTGCGTGAGCACCACCGCGTCGATATCGTTTATAGGCAGGCGCATACGCTTTGCGTTCTCGACTGCCTTTCCCGTCAATCCCGTGTCGATAAGGTAGTTTCTGCCGTTGTACTCGACAAAAAACGACACGCCCTCCTCAAAAAACAGCTTTTCGTTTACCGCCGTGTTTTCGATAAGACAAATAATTCTCAAGAATTTTCCCTCACTTTATGTGTTATTGCGGATCGGTGACCTTGCCCAGAAATACGATCTGATCCTCCGCGCTGTCGTAGATCATAAACGCAAACGGACGGTCAAGCGTGACCTCCTTTTTCTCGCGCTCAACGGGCATTGCGCCCGCTGCGTCCATTGTTATAGCGGTGACGGCGGCGGCTTTCGTGCCGTTTTCGTCAAGCTCCAGCTTGGTCTTTTGCAGAACGTCCGAAACGAACAGCGGAACTTCGGAAATTCCCGAAAAATCCGCGTTTTCGGGGTCGAACAGCTCCGACAAGCCAAAAGCTTTAAGCGTTTCGGCAAGCGGTATCTCCGTCTCAAATTCCAGTCTAGGCATAGCCGCGTGAACGTCATATTCAAAGCTCTCGCTACCTAGAAGCGACGGAATGTCAAGGCTCTCTATCGTGAAATCGCCCGTCTGCTTGGGAAGTATCCCGATAAACTCCAGACCGTTGAGGTAACGGCAGCTGAACGCCGTCGCCTTGTCGTTCTCAAAGTAGCTATTGCAGCCGTTGTGCATAAGCGGAATTTCCTTTGCTGTGCCGTCAAGCAGCGTGAACGTATCCTTGCTGTCCTCATTTATCGCCCACTCGTCTGCCCATGCCGACTCAAAGTATATCGTGTTGATAAGCACCGCCGCGATATTGTCCGAATAATCGTTGATTATCGTCGGGATCATTTTGTGGGTCTTGTCGCTGACCCAGCCGTTTATCTCGCCCAGCGCCTTGTTTTTGTTTCCGAAGTCGATATTGCGAACCTCCGCTTTGAACTTTTCCGCGAGCCTGTTCTTATAATCCTCATTGAACGGCAAGTTATTATTCGCCCAGAACGAGTTTGCAAGCTCGAAAACATTCTTCCAGCCATCATCATAGTCCGACTTGTAATTATATTGGCTCTCGACTATCTGCATATATCCGTTAGCAAAATCCGAATAGTTATCCGTGCCAAGATATGTATCGAGCGCGGTTTTTGAACCGCCGCCCGCGCCCTCGGCGAGCAGACCGAGCGCCATATTCAGCGACAGCGGGCTGAACATACTGTTATCCTTGCCTTGGCTGATAACATCAAATAAGCGCACGGAGGTGAGCATATTATCGGCGGTGAGCTCCACGGGAGATATATCGCCGCCTCCTGCCGTGCTGCTCACCTCGACGGGAGCGGGAGCGCTGCTCTCCTCGGGTGAACTGCTTTCGGTTTTATCGGAGCTGCTTTGCACAGCGCTCTCCGTGCCGGACGAAGATGATGTGCTTTCGCTGCTTGTTGTTGAACTTGTCAAATCTGTGGAATTAACAGAACTGTCGGAGCCTTGTCCGCCGTCCGCCGCCGAGGACAAACCGCCGTTCTCGGAACAGCCCGATACACAAGTAAGTGCGAGTATGGCCGCAAGCGCGGAGATTATCCTTTTTTTCATATAATTTCCTCCTTACGGTTCTGTGACCTTGCCGAGAAATACGATCTGATTCTCCGCGCTGTCGTAGATAACGAACGCGAAAGGTCTGTCGAGAAAGACCTCCCTGCGCATATCCTCCTTAGGCATAGCCCCGGCGTCGTTCATCATTATCCCTGTAGCCGCGGACGCCTTCGTCTTGTGCTCGTCAAGCTCCAGCCGCGTCTTTTGCAGAACGTCCGACACCCAGAGATCCGCCTCGGACATACCCGAAAAGTCCGCCTTGTCGCGCTCGAATATCTCCGACAGCCCCGCCGCCGACAGCGCGTCCGCGAGCGGCAAATTAGTATCAAACGTCAGCTTGGGCATACACGCGGTAACGTTATATTCATAAGTCTCACTCGCCAACAGCGACGTGATATCAAGCGCTTCTATCGTAAAATCGCCCGTTTCTTTCGGCAATATCCCAATAAACTTAAGACCGTTCTTGTAGGTGCAGCCGAACGCGGTCGCCTTATCGTTTTCGAAATACGCGCCGCCACTGTTGCGCATCAGCGTAAGCTCCTTTGACGAGCCGTCGAGCAGAGTAAACGTATCTTTGTTGTTCGTGTCGTATTCCCACTCCGCGTCCCACGCGCTCTCAAAATAGACAGTATTGACGAGTATAGCGACGGTCTCGGGCTCGATATCCTCCAGCAGCTTAGGTATCATCTTGTGGGTCTTGTCCGATACCCAACGATTAACCTCTCTTATCACCTTGTCCTTGCTGCCGAAATCCATACTGCGTATCTCTGCGTCGAATTTACGATTTACCGCGTCCTTGTATTCCTGTCTGAACGGAAAAGCGTCGTCGCCCCAGAAGGAGTTCGCAATCTCGAAATAGTTGTCGTCCTTGCCGCTCTTGCCGTTGTAGTTCTCCTTTGCGAGCTTCATATAGCTCTCGGCAAACGCTCCGTAGCCGTCCGTTCCGAGATACTTGTCGAGCGCCTCTTTAGTGCTGCCCTCCGCGCCCTCGGCAAGCATACCGAGCGCCATATTCAGCGAAAGCGGACTGAACATACTGTTCAGCTTATCCGCGCTCACCGCGTCAAACAGCCGAACCGAGTTCAGCACGTTATCCTCCGTCACCTCAATAGGCGACATCATATTCTGCTCGTGTTTGCCTGCGACCATGCCGCCGCTGCTCTCGTGCTGTTCGCTGCAAGCAGTCAGCGACAGCAGAGACAGCGCAGCCGTAAATGCTGCGATAATTCTCTTTTTCATTCGGTATTCCCCCTCATAATTCGCAGGAAATACCGTAAATATTTTAACGCGGCATTTCCTGTCCGTGCTTTTGCACGTATTCCTTTATCGCCGCATAGCTCTCCGCGCTGAGACAGTGTTCGATACGGCACGCGTCCTCGGCTGCCGTATCCTCGGGTACGCCCATAGAGGTAAGCCAGCTCGTGAACAGCAGATGCCGCTCGTAAACACGCTCCGCGATCTCCAGTCCCGATTTCGTAAGCGTAATATACCCGTTTTTGTCAACGGAAATGCAACCCTCCTCACGGAGGTTTTTCATTGCAACGCTTACCGACGGCTTAGAAAAATCCATTTCCGCGGCAATATCTACCGAGCGCACCTCGCCGTTGCGATTATGCAAGATCAAGATGGTTTCAAGATAATCTTCCTTGGATTCAAAAATTCTGTCTTTCATAGCTCCGCCTTTTCATAAAAATTCTGTTGCTTAAACTTATTGTACCACTTTTAGGCAAATTAGTCAAGTGCTGTCGGAATTATAGTATGATGACGGCGGGTTACGCTCTTATATATAATACCGAATAAATTCAAATATGGTTTCGTTTTTTTTAAATTTTTTGAATTCTTACATACTTAGCATACGTGCTATTACGCTGCCCTCGTACACTATCGGATATTCTCGCAGAGAGAATATCACTCCGTCTACGGGAGCGGTTATCTCCTGCTCCACCGTTCCCGTGATCGGCGTCACGATCTCGCCTATGACCGAACCTTTCGCGAGCCACATATTATGCTCCGCGGTCGGCACAAATATGCCGCTGCCCATAGAGTGGACAACGTGTACCGCGCCGTCCGTTGAGACCATAGGGTGCGAGATGCCGTGCTCCTCCTCCGCCCAGATACCGAGACTATGCATTAAGTTGAATATGCCATGCAGGAACTGGTCGCAATACTCAAGGTCAATGCGCTGTCCGACGCCCATTTCAACCACCAGCGTAGGCACGTCCTCCGCGATGAGCGACTCCGCGAGCGAGCCGTCACCGACAGCTCCGGATTCGTGTACCCACACCATATCGGTATTGAGCAGCTTTGCGTATTTTATAAGATAGTCAGCATTTTCGGGACGAACGCGCACCTGCGGTATCTCGCGGATAAAAATGTTGCTGGAGTGTATGTCAACGCACATATCCGCGCCTTTGATGTCTTCGACGAGCTTTTTTGCGATATTTTCGGAGATAGAGCCGATATTCGACCCCGGGAACACACGGTTCATATCCAGTCCCGTCATCGGGAACGCTCTCGATACCGACTCCATGCCGAGCGGATTTACCGCAGGATATATTTCGATCGTGCCTGTAAGGTTCGCCATATTCGCAGTGATCTTCTTCACGAGCTGATAGCAGATATACTGCCCTTCAAGCTCGTCGCCGTGAATACCTGTGACTATCGCGATACGCTTTCCGTTTTCGGCGTTCACGCCGCGGAGGGTATTCTTTTTTATCGTAAGCTCTTCGTCGACGTTCAGCTTTACGGTGACTATATTTTCTATCATAGATATCTCATATCTCCTCTTAATTGTAAATTAAAATTTACCTCAGCTGCGCCACTGAAATAAATTCCGATTTATAGACCGCTTTGCTGCCTTCTGTCATCGCGAATAAACGGCTTTTCGATCATATTATCAAGTAATATTTTGTATTTATCCGGGCGGCGGTATGCGTTTCCGTGAACCTCCATTTCACGATACGCACGGAGCATATCAAGATCAAGCTCCGCGATATAAACGCCTTCTTTTCCGTCCGCCTGCAAAATACAGGTATCGCGTGAGCCCTCAAGCTCGGGAAGATACGCGACCCCATCAAAAACACTTGAGCCGCCGTTGCAGTCGGGAACACCTTCCGGATAGTTGCAGGTCGCTACCGCCAGCATATTTTCATATGCCCGCGCCCGAAGCTGCGAAAGTCGGTTGATTTCCATGGGGCAGGCATTTGGAACGAGAATAAGCTCCGCCCCTTTCAGCATGAGAATTCTCGCGCTTTCGGGGAATTCCCTGTCATAGCAGATCATTGCTCCGACCTTTACCTTGCCTGCCGCCGTGTCAAGCTCGGAGACATAGAAACCGTCGCCGCGCTTAAGGTCGTGCTCTACGCTGAAATCGCAGGTATGCACCTTTGCATATATAAATTGACGTTCCCCGAAACGATCAAACAGTACCATAGAATTTCTCGGACCGCCGTCGGTTTTCTCCAGCAGAGTAATGCCGACCGCCATTTCAAGCTCCTTAGCGATCGCTGCGAACGCGTTTATAAATTCGCTTTCGGCGAAGATCGCCTCAGCCTTCCACTCCTCTGCGGGGCGGTCGTATATTTGATAACCATTGCTCCACATTTCGGGAAACAAAGCAATATCCGCTCCCAGAGTCTTTGCTTTTTTGCAGTGCTCTATCCCCTTTTCGAGGTTATCCCGCAGCGTACCGCGCGGAGCTATCTGCAGCAAAGCTATTTTCAATATTTTCATTAAATGCCCTTTCTTATTCAACCGACTTCAACGATTCGACCATACTTATTTTTTTTAAAACTGTCGTCATTATCAGATTGACGATAAGCGAGAACGCCACAGTTACGAGCAGCGCCCAGATGTAGCTGGGAAAATGAATACTCCGTCCAAACATGACCTCGTCGATCTCGGCAGTCTGAATAACGAACATACAAAGCGCGTAGCCAAGGAACATTCCGACAACGCCGCCCATCATCGACAGTATGATATTCTCACGGAACACATAGCTCGATACCTCCACGTCATAGAAGCCGAGGACTTTCAGCGTCGCGATCTCGCGTATGCGCTCGGTGATATTTACGTTGGTGAGGTTGTACAGCACCACAAACGCCAGCGCCGCTGCCGAAACTATCAGCACCACCGTTACCAAGTCCATAATCTGCAGCGTTTCGTGAACGCTCGACAGAGAGCTTGCGTTCATAATGACCGCGAGCACATTATCATTTTTCAGCATATGCTCCGTAAAGCCGTTCTGCACATCCTTGTCGCGGGAAATGCCGTTGTCGAAATAGATCATATTGTAATATGGTTCACCGCCGAAAATTTCCTTGTACAAGTCCTCGGAAAGGTAGAGATAGTGGCTTGTGTACTGCTCGGTAATTCCCGCTATCTTTACCTTTTTGTTTACGCCGTCGCTTATCTGCAAGGTGATCTCATCGCCCTGCTTTGCGTTCAACAGCTTTGCCGCCTTTTCTGTGATGACCGCGCCGCCCGCTAAAGTCAGCTTTTCACGGGAAATACGCTCATGCAGGTCGATAAACTGCTCGAACAGTTCTGTATCCTCTACCGCGGTAACGTAAACCTGAACATTATTTCCCGAAAATTCCGTGCCGTACTGCTTTATCAGCGCACGGGTGTATGCGGTGTTTTCGTCGTAATTCAGAAGCGTATCGTAAATGCTACTCAGCTCCGAGGGCTTGATATCCTCGTCATACGCCATATATCCGCTGTATTTGTATATTTCGTCATACTGCAAATTAACGATATCGGATATTGAGTCTTTAAGCCCGAAGCCCGTCAGCGACAAAGCCGTACAGCCCGCGATACCGACCACCGTCATAAACATTCTGCGCTTATAGCGGAAAAGATTTCGTCCGCTTACCTTGGCGAAAAAATTCATATGGTTCCAGAGCGGCGGTATCCGCTCGATAAGCACACGTTTTCCCGCCTTGGGCGCTTTCGGTCTCATAAGCGACGCGGGTGTCTCCTGCAAAGCCTTATTGCAGCTGAAGAACACCGTTGCCGCTATCGCCAGCACCATAGAACCTATGGACACAATCATATTCTCGGGAGTGAACAGGTAATGAATACCAACGATATTGTACATCATCGAATACGCGTATACAATAACGCTTGGGAACAGGAAGCAGCCGCCTATCGCGCCGACAACTCCGCCGACAGCCGCGCCAGAGACTGCGTAAGTCATATAGTGGCGCATTATCGCACCGTTAGAGTAGCCGAGAGCTTTCAGCGTTCCGACCTGTGTGCGCTGCTCCTCGACCATTCTTGACATGGTAGTAAGACATACCAATCCCGCCACAAGCAGGAAGAACACAGGGAATATCGCCGCGATCTTGTTTATTCTTTCGGAATTGGACTCGTATTCAGCATAGCCAACATTGTCATCACGCTTGAAGATATACCATTCCGCGTTGCCAGCGTCGGATATTTTCTCCCTTGCCTCTGCAAGCTTTCTTTCCGCATCGGCAATCTCTCTGTTAAATTTGTAAAGACCGTCCTCGTATTCAGTGAGACCGTCCTCGTATTTTTTCTTAGCCTCCTCCAGCTCCGCGAGACCGTCCTCGTACTGCTGCTTGCCGTCCGTCAGCTCGAGCTTTTTCTCTGCGATAGTCGCCATACCCTCATAATATTGAACTTCGCCGCCGGCGAGCTTCTGAACTCCGTCCGCATACTCGGCAAGACCGTCGGTATATTCCTCCATACCCTTGACGTATTCCGACTTGCCAGCCGCAAGCAGCTCCGCATTTTTAAGATATTCCTCCAGACCCGCGGCATATTCCGCAAGACCGTCCGTTATCTGCCTCTCGCCGTCGTCAAGCTGAGTCTTTGCTTCTTCAAGTTCTTTTCTGCCGTCGTCGATCTGCTTTTGTGCGCTGTCGATCTGAATGCTGCCTGCGTTAAGCTCCGCCCAGCCCGCGTCGACCTTTTTCTGCGCGTCCTCAATCTGCGCCTCGCCATCGGCGATCTTCTGCTCGTTATCGGCTATCTGCTGTTTCGCCGCTTCAAGCTGTGCTTCGCTGCTTGCGATCTCCGCCTCCGCCTGTGCAACGCCGTCCCTTGCCGCCTGCATTGCCGCACGCGCAAATTCCAGTATTTGTTTATCTGTATCGGGATTTTGCTCCAATCGCTGAACCTCTTCTTCGGCTCTTCTGAGCATCTCCTTTGCCTCGTCGAGAGCCCTTTTTCCATCTGCAAGCTGCTGTTCGCCGTCTTCGACTTCTTTCCTTGCATCCTCAAGCTGTTCCTTGCCCGCGTTCAGCTCCGCTCGGTTTTTGTCGATCTCGCTTTGCGCAGAGTTGAGCTGAGAGCTTCCGTTATACAGATCTCCGCGCGCGGAATCGACCTCCGCCTGTGCCTTATCAAGCTCATTTTTTCCGTCGTCGTATTGTTTTCTTCCCTCATCAAGCTCTTTCTTTGCCTCGTCTATCTGTTCCTTTGCTTCGTCGAGAGCTTTCTTTCCGTCGGAAAGCTGCCGCTCTCCGTCCTCGATCTCTTTTTTCGCCTCATCAAGCTGTTTCTTTGCGTCCTCGAGAAGTGGCTTGTTTTTCTCAAGCTCGCGCTTCTCGTCCTTGATCTCCTGCCACGCGCCGGCAAGTTCCTTCTCCGCGTCGGCGAGCTGAACTTCTCCGTCCGCTATTTCCTCACCCGCGTCGTCAAGTTCTTTTTCGCCGTCCTCTATCTGCCTTTTTGCGTCGTCAAGCTGTTTTCTCGCGTCATCAAGCTCACGCTGACCGTCCTCCTTTGCCTTGGCAAGCTCCCTTTCACCCTTGTCTATTTCTGCCTGCGCGTCGCTGATAACCTCCTCGTAACGGATAACGCTCCGCTTTTTTCCGAGCTGCTCAAGCTTATCGGATATCTCGTCGCGCAGTGTAATGTATTCATTGGAATAGCTCTGCATTTCATGCAGCCTATCGGACTTTATATATATCTCGGTATAAACGTCCTGAGTGAAATGCTCCGCCGGAACGATCATAAACGCGTCAATTGCGCCGTCGCCTATATTGGTGCTGCCGCGCTGAGTTTTGGAAATATACATCGGGGTGTTGTATATACCAACGATCTTGTATTCGGTTCGTTTCAGCGGGAATTCCTCCGCGCCCGTGAGATCCTCAAGCGTTACCGTATCGCCTACATTTATTCCATTGCCGAGAATATTGTAGCTTACGATGCATTCGTCGTCCGCCGTCGGCGCGCTGCCTTCAAAAATATCTACCATATTGATCTCGTCGGAAGTTTTTGAATATACGCGCGTCAGATACTCATGCTCGTTATCGTGCATAGCAAGATCGGTATATTTAGAGGTGTACACTCCGTCAATGCCGTCTATTTCCGCGATAGCTTCTGCGTCGTCGTCCGTCAGTCCGAACGTCGACAGCACACGGAGATCGAACAGGTTATGCCCGTCATAATAATCATCCGCAGAGACCTTCATTATATCGCATGTCGCACGGACGCCGCTGAAAAATCCGACTCCGATAGCGCAAATCAGAAAAATCGACAGAAAGCGATTCCTCGACTTGGATATCTCGCGTATCGTGTTCTTATTTATCGCCTTCATTTTTCCTCCATTACCATTCGATATCCTCTACGGGAGTGGGATTGTCGTTAAGCGTCATTTCGGCGACCTTGCTGTTTTTAATCTTTATTACTCTGTCCGCCATTGGAGTTATCGCAGCGTTATGCGTTACCATTATAACGGTCATACCCTCTGTGCGGCAGGTGTCCTGCAATAACTTCAGGATCATCTTGCCCGTGTTGTAATCGAGTGCGCCTGTAGGCTCGTCGCAAAGCAGCAGCTTGGGCTTTTTCGATAAAGCTCTCGCGATAGAGACACGCTGCTGCTCGCCGCCCGAAAGCTGCGCGGGGAAGTTATTTATGCGTTCGCCAAGTCCGACCTTCGCGAGTATCTCCTCGGCGGGAATGTAATCCTTCTTTGTCTGCGCCGCAATCTCGACATTCTCTTTCGCTGTTAAATTCGGCAGCAGATTATAAAATTGAAAGATAAACCCTATATCGAAACGGCGGTATAGCGTCAGCTGCTTGCGGTTGTACCCGTCAACTCTCGCGCCGTCGACGGATATTATGCCCTCGTCGCAGGTGTCCATACCGCCGAGCATATTAAGCACGGTTGTTTTTCCCGAACCCGACGGTCCTACGATAACGCACAACTCGCCCTTTTCAATATCGAACGTCATTCCGTCGGCGGCGTTTATCGTTACCTCTCCGACATGATAACGCTTGTAAACATCTTTTAAGATCACAAATGCCATACTATCCCTCCGCTGATTTATTTATGCGCTCTATAATAATCCCGATATTTTCTTCTATCGGCTTTGTACCGTCGATCCGTATCACGGGAATTTTTACCGTTCCTATCCACTTTTCAACAGTATCCTCCGAACGCGATCTTACAAGCTCAAAAAAGCTCTCTTCCCGTTTGTAAAGATCGCCGCCCTCCAGCATTCGTTTTCCGAACTTTCCGAAGGAGCGGTTTATTACCCTTTGCAGCCGAATATCCCTCGGCACTTCGATAAGTACCGCGTACCGAAAAAATGAACAAGCAGTCTCCCCGTAATCTCCTTTTACCGAAACGAAAACAAAATTATTATGCGTCCGTATTTTCTCTAACAGCAGCCTTTCGACTTCCTCCCGTGTGCGCTGCGACGCGTAAATATAATCGGGATCGGTCTTGGGAAAATACAAGTCCTCATTGTCAATAAAATGATAATCCAGTTTATCCGCCAGTGCTTTTCCGAGCGTGCTCTTTCCAACGCCGTTCAAACCGCATACAATGATACCCACCGCAATGCGTCCTCCAATACTATACGGAAACGGCACCGCACGGCTGTACGGTGCCGAATAAGTTATTTCAGCTACTTACTTATTATTATTTTACATTTTCACACCGAAAATTATGTGTTACTTTGTTGAATAATGAGTGAAAATAAGATTATCCGCCGATCTTGTCCTTGCCGCCCATATACGGACGAAGAACCTCGGGAATATTTACCGTACCGTCAGCGTTGAGGTTGTTTTCGAGAAATGCGATAAGCATTCTCGGCGGCGCTACTACGGTATTGTTAAGGGTATGCGCAAAGTACTTTCCGTCTTTGCCATTGACGCGTATCTTCAGACGGCGAGCCTGCGCGTCACCGAGATTGGAGCACGACCCTACCTCGAAGTACTTCTTCTGACGCGGCGACCATGCCTCAACGTCATAGCTCTTGACCTTCAGATCCGCCAAGTCACCCGAGCAGCACTCGATGGTGCGCACAGGGATATCCATGCTGCGGAACAGGTCAACGGTGTTTTGCCACAGCTTTTCAAACCACATCGGCGACTCTTCGGGTTTGCAGACTACGATCATCTCCTGCTTTTCAAACTGGTGAATTCTGTACACACCGCGCTCCTCGATACCATGAGCTCCCTTTTCCTTGCGGAAACAGGGAGAATAGCTCGTGAGCGTTTTCGGGAGCGTATCTTCATCTATAATAGTGTCTATGAATTTGCCAATCATAGAGTGCTCGGAAGTACCTATTAGATACAAGTCCTCGCCCTCGATCTTGTACATCATAGCGTCCATTTCCGCAAAGCTCATAACGCCCGTAACGACGTTGGAGCGGATCATAAACGGAGGAACACAGTAGGTGAAACCTCTGTCGATCATAAAGTCGCGCGCATACGAGATTACGGCGGAGTGCAGACGCGCGATATCACCCATAAGGTAATAGAAACCGTTTCCCGCTACCTTACGAGCGGAATCGAGATCGATACCGTTCAGTTTTTCCATTATCTCGCTATGATACGGAACTTCAAAATCAGGAACTGCAGGCTCACCGTAACGCTTAATCTCCACGTTTTCGCTGTCATCCTTACCGATAGGAACGGACGGATCAATGATATTCGGAATGGTCATCATTATCTTGTTGATCTTTTCATCAATAATCGGCTCCTGCTTCTCCAGCTCCGCAAGCTCCTTCGCGAACTCCGCTACCTGAGCCTTAGCCTTTTCCGCATCGTCCTTCTGACCGTTCGCCATAAACTTGCCTATCTCCTTGGAGATGCGATTCTTGTCCGCGCGGAGAGCTTCGGCACGCTGCAATGTCTTGCGGCGCTCAAGGTCAAGACCGATGACCTCGTCGACCAATGGAAGCTTGCTGTCCTGAAACTTTTTCTTGATGTTCTCCTTTACCGCGTCAGGATTTTCCCTTAAGAATTTTATATCTATCATGATTTTTTATCTCCTGTCAATTTAATCAATTTTCCTGAAAATGCTTGAGTATTCCCTCAAGCTGATCTTTATCGCCAAAGCTTATTTGCAAAACGTTTCCGCTCTTTCCCTCGGATATTTTGACCTTAGTGCCGAGCTGCTCCGCAAGGCTTACCTCTACCTCGGTGTAGTATGTCATACGAGGCTTTATCTCACGGGACTTGTTCTCGTATTCTTCCCGAAGCCGTTCTGTCTCGCGTTTTGCAATAGCCTCGACTTGACGCACGGATAGCTCACCCTCGGCTGTCTTATGCGCAAGCTCAATCATAAGCGCCTCGTCCTTGATCTTTTTCAACGCCTTGCAGTGCCCCGCCGACAGGCTGCCGTTACGTAAAAGCTCCTGCACTCCATTCGGCATCATCAGCAGTCCCAGACTGTTCGCGATAGAAGAACGCGCCTTCCCAAGCGCTTTTGCAAGTCTGTCCTGCGTCATATCGTACTTGTCGATAAGCTCCTTGTAACCAAGCGCTTCTTCAATAGGATTAAGGTTTTCGCGCTGCAAATTTTCAATCATCGCGATCTGCATTGCCTGTTCCTCTGTGATATCGTCGCGAACGATAACGGGTATCTCACTCAGCCCCGCCATTTTCGCGGCCCTCCAACGGCGCTCTCCCGCAATTATCTGATAACTTCCGTCCGACTGTGATCTTACGATAAGCGGCTGCAAAACGCCATGTTCTGTTATCGACTCTGCAAGCTGTTTAAGGCTTTCATTGTCAAAATTCTTTCGCGGCTGATCCTTATTCGGCTCAATCTCACTTAACCTAAGCGTTGTTCCGTTCTCGCCGCTCTCAACGCTGTTGTCGAAGAACAGATCGTTAAAGCTGCTTTCAGTTTTTCTTGGCATTTACCTTCTCCATTTCACGACATTTTGTTAAAACTTCCTTTGACAATTTCGCGTAGGTATCCGCGCCCTTAGACCCTTTATCAAAAAAGATAACGGGCTCGCCGTGGCTCTGTGCCTCAGAAATACGGACGTTTCTCGGAATCTCCGTCTTGAATATCGCTTTCTTATCAAACGCGCTCTTAATATCGTTTTTGATCTCATTTGCCGAAAGCAGACGCTTGTCCACCATTGTAAACACAATACCCATTATCGTCAGATCGCGGTTGAACTTCTGCTTGACATTTTTAATTGTATACATAAGCTGCGCCAAGCCCTCTCGCGCGAAATGCTCGCAAACCATTGGCACGATAATCGTATCGCACGCCACCAACGTATTCACCGCCAGCACACCAAGCGATGGCAGACTGTCGATAATAATAATGTCATAGTCCTCACGAATTTGAAGAACAGCTTTTCTCAATTGCAAATTCTTCTGCTCCATATTTGTCAGCGCGGGTTCCGCGTCGCTGAGCTTAGGATTTGCGGGCATTATCGAAATATTCTTATAACGCGTCGTGATAATTGCCTCCGCAGGACGACAGTTTCCCGTAACTACGTCGTATGTAGTGTAGTCAAGCGTTTTCTTTTTTATTCCGAAACCTGTTGTCGAGTTGCCCTGAGGGTCAAAGTCGATAAGCAGAACCTTTTTCCCAAGTGTTCCGAGACCTGCCGCGATATTAACGGCTGTTGTTGTTTTGCCAACGCCGCCCTTCTGGTTTACAACTCCAATTACGATTCCCAAGGTTTTTCCCCCTTTTTTACAAAAATTATTACTTATTTATTATAGCATACTTATCGACAAAAGAAAAGCCCTTTTTACAAAATTGTTCCACGTGGAACAATTTTTCGGCGAATTGACCGAAAAAATGTTCCACGTGGAACAATATAATATTCAATCTCAACGGTATCGGTATACGGCGTTACATTATTATAAATTATATGTTTATAGGAAATTTGATTGTATACTCGTAGTACCTCTCCGATTTTTCCGTTGACAACTCACATGGTATTTTATCGTCTTTAATTCGTTTAAGCAGCGCGTTCAGAGAATTCATGTACAGCCTAGGCGGTGCGGTTATCGGCAGTCTTTTTCGCTGCTTTTTTTCATGCTTTGGCACTCCGTTTAATACTTGATTAACCAATTCCTCCGTCTGCGAAAGATTAAGGCTCTTAGTAATTACCTTTTCAATTGCGCCCAATCTAAGCTCAACATTCTCAATACGAACTAAAGCCCGCGCCTGCCGTTCGTTAAGATTACCCATAATCAGCATCCTTCGTTCAGTATCGGAGAATTTTAAAAGCCGCAGCTTATTCGCAATGGTTGACTGAGCTTTACCGAGTCTTGCCGCGGCACTTTCCTGCGTCAATCCATAGAACGAGATCAGCTTTTCAATAGCCAACGCCTCTTCAAAATAACTAAGGTCCTTTCGCTGAATATTCTCAATTAGCGCCAACACTGCCGACTGCTCGTCGTCAACCGACATAACGATACACGGCACCTCGTTTAACCCTGCAAGCTTTGCAGCACGCATTCTTCGCTCACCACTGATTATTTCGTAAACCGCACCCTTTTTTCTAACGCATATCGGCTGTATAATACCGTTTTCTTTAATACTTTGCGACAATGATAAAAGCTGCTCTTCGCTGAATTGGCGGCGCGGCTGCGACTTATTCGGAGTAAGCTCGTTCAATTCAAGCATAACCACCTGTCCCGCTATTTTTTCCTTTTGTTTAAAAAATCCTGTCATAATTTCTACCTCCTGTACAAACATTGTAGCACAGACGGGAAATTATTTCCACAAAAACTTTTCGCATTTCCCGACACCAATCAACCCCGCGCAACAGAAAAAGCCTCATCATAGAGGCTTTTTTGTGATATTAGCATAACTGCGCGGATATTTTGTCGGAGTTTGCGATATTTTTTTTATGATAGCAAGCCTCCTGCCGTTACCGTTCGGAAGCATATAATCAAGAGACCTATCAAGCCTTCCGCCAAGCTGCTTGATTGCATTATCGGCAGCGTTAACATTCTCGTTCACGGATTTCAAGGCGATAAACTCACCGCCAACCTTAACAAACGGCAAACAAAGCTCCGTTAAAACAGGTAGCGCCGCAACGGCTCTCGCGGTCGCTAAATCGTACCTTTCACGCCGCTTTCGTCCAAGCTCTTCCCCACGCGCATGAATTACCTCTGCACTTGCGCCGATCTTCCCAATCGCAAGCTCCAAATAAGTACATCTTTTTCCAAGACTGTCACAAAGCGTTGCATTCAAATCGGGACGAACGATCAGCAAAGGCAGCGCCGGAAATCCCGCACCCGTTCCAACGTCAATAAAGCTCGCTCCCTCAGCAATACCTATCATTACAAACGGCAGAACACTGTCAATAAAATGTTTCATTACAACGTCCTCAAACTCGGTTATAGATGTTAAATTCACGTTCTTGTTATACTCAGCCATAAATTCGAACAATATACAAAACTGCTCCGCCTGCCGCTCCGTTATTGAAATATCGGCAGCCGCAAACATCTCAAATATTTTCGCCGTCATTACGCTCTCCCTTCCCCGCAAGCCAAATCAGCAGTACCTGAACGTCCGCGGGATTGACCCCCGAAATACGTCCGGCTTGTCCAACATTCAGCGGCTTGTGCTTGTTCAGTTTCTCCTGTGCCTCAAGCCGCAATCCCTTTATAGTCTTGTAGTCAACATTGATCGGCAGCTTTTTTTCCTCCAAGCGCCTCATTTTATTAATCTGTTCTACTTGAATTTTAATGTAACCCGAGTATTTCATCTCAATCTCCAACTTATTGATAAGTGAAAATTTCAGCTTAGGACGATCGGGATCAAACTTCGCAAAGTCCAAATATTTCAACTGCGGACGTTTCAACAGCTCATAAAGCCGTATTCCCGCGGTAATGGGCGACGTTCCCTTCGCAGTCAGCAGTAAGTTTACATCCTCAGTAGGATGAATTGTAACGAGCTTTATTCTCTCCAGCTCGTCCTCGACTGCCTTGCAATCCGACTTAAACCGTTCAAAACGCTCGTTGGAGATCAACCCTACATCATGACCCGTCGGCAGCAGCCTTTCCGGAGCATTATCCTGCCGCAATATAAGACGGTACTCGCTCCGCGAGGTCATCATCCGATACGGCTCGGAACAGCCCTTAGTCACCAGATCATCAATAAGCGTACCGATATAGCTTGTCGCACGGTCAAGAATTATCGGCTCTTTGCCCATGATCTTCCGCGCGGCATTTATTCCGGCAACAATTCCCTGTGCAGCCGCCTCCTCATAACCCGAGGTGCAGTTGAATTGCCCCGCGCCGTACAATCCAGATATTTTCTTGAACTCCAACGTAGGCAACAATTCCAGAGGATCGCAGCAGTCATACTCGATAGCATACGCCGGACGCATTATCTCGACATTCTCCAGTCCTTTTATCGTTCGAAGAAATTTGACCTGAACATCCTCAGGCAAACTTGAGCTCATTCCTTGTAAATAATATTCATCGGTATCCAGGCCCATTGGCTCGACAAAAAGCTGATGCCGCTCCTTATCCTTAAACCGCACGATTTTATCCTCAATACTCGGACAATACCGAGGACCCACTCCTTCAATTCTTCCCGAATACAACGGTGAACGGTCAAGATTATTAAGAATAACACGGTGAGTTTCCGCGTTGGTGTATGTGACATAGCATTCCGCGACATTACGCATTTCGCAAGTATTGTCGAACGCAAACGGCATAATATCCGCATCGCCATCCTGCTTTTCCATTACGGAAAAATCAATTGAACGCCTATGAACGCGCGCGGGGGTACCCGTCTTAAACCGACGCATAGAAATCCCAAGTGCCTTCAGACATACGGTAAGCTCCGTACTCGGGAGCACATTATCGGGACCCGCCGCATAATTCAGCTCCCCAATATGTATCTTTCCGTTAAGATACGTACCCGTAGTGATTATTGCCGCCTTACACGGATAAACCGCGCCGAGCTTAGTCCGCACGGAAATAATTTTCCCGTCCTCAACGTCAACCGCCGTTACCTCGGCTTGTTTAATAAACAAATTCGGTGTGTTCTCCAATGTCTGCTTCATATAAGAGTGATATTTAACGCGATCACTCTGAACCCGCAGACTGTGAACAGCGGGACCCTTTCCCCTATTCAGTATGCGCGACTGTATAAACGTAGCGTCCGCCGCCCTGCCCATCTCGCCGCCAAGCGCGTCAATCTCACAAACGATCTGCCCCTTAGCCGAGCCGCCGATACAAGGATTGCACGGCATATTCGCAATACAGTCAAGCGACAGCGTAAATACAGCGGTTTTCAATCCAAGCCGAGCCGCCGCCAGAGCAGCCTCACACCCCGCATGACCTGCGCCGATAACGCAAACATCATATTTTTCAAGTGTATAAATCATTAATGATCCTTTCAATCATTCAAAAATGTTCCACGTGGAACATTTTCAAAACCGCAAAAATTTTTCCCGAACAACAGCTCGGGAAAAATTATTAAAATCATTCCTCGGTATCGTTGGAGATATCCTCGTCTCCGTCTCCGATATCGTCATCATCAACAGGCTCGTCATCGGAAATAACCTCGGCAGCCTCCTCCTTGAGTGAAGCCTCGACCTCCTCCTCGGAAACAGCCTCTACCTCCTCGGTCTTTTCCTCATCGTCATGCTGAGTACGCGAGAATGTTACAACTCTGTCCTCCGAACCAAGCCGCATTACGCGAACGCCAGAAGCGGTACGACCCATAACGCGCAGATCGTTCGCGCGAATACGGATAATTACTCCGTCCGCGCTTATCAGAATAACGTCGTCGTCGGGACCGAGCGTACGGATACCGACAATATAGCCCTTTTCGTCGCTTACGGGATAATTCTTCAGACCCATACCGCCACGACGCTGCAAACGATAGCTTGCCGCAGCGCACCGTCTGCCCATTCCGCGCTCGGTAACGGTAAGGATAGTCGCATTCTCGTCGAATATCTTTGTCGCTCCGACGATATAGTCATCGCCGCGGAACTTGATAGCCCGAACTCCGCGCGCCGTTCTTCCCATTACACGGATATCGCTCTCATTAAAGCGTATAGCTGCGCCGTTCCGAGTAGCCGCCATAACAGTACAGTCTCCCTCGGTAAGAAATCCTCCCGCGATCTCGTCACCGTCAACAAGCGTAATAGCGCGAAGTCCTCCCTTGCGTATATTCTTAAACTCGGAGAGCTTTGTACGCTTTACAAGTCCATTCTTGGTAAGGCAGATAAAGTACTTGTTATCGGCGAAATCAATGGTCGTCATCATAGCCGCGACCTTTTCCTCCTCGGACAACTGCAGAAGATTAACAATATTCATTCCGCGCGACTGCTTACTGCCCTCGGGTATCTGATAGCATTTCAAACGGAACATATTACCCTTGTTGGTAATGAACAAAATATTCTCATGCGAGCTTGCAATAAACATACTATCCACAAAATCCTCATCGCGCTGTTTCATTCCGGAAACACCGCGTCCTCCGCGCTTCTGGATATTGTAGACCTCGGCAGGCTGGCGCTTGATGTAGCCCATATTCGTGAACGTTACAACACAATCCTCCTCAGGGATAAGATCTTCAATATCGACCTCTCCGCTTACGGGCTCGATAGCCGTGCGGCGCTCATCACCAAAACGCTTTTTCACTGCCGACAATTCCTCACCAATAAGGTTTAGCAGCTTGCTTCTGTCAGCTAACAGCTCCTCCATAGACTTGATAAGCTCACGCTTCTCCATAAGCTCGTCGAGTACTTTACTCTTTTCCGTACCTGTCAGCGCACCCAGCGTCATCTTAACGATAGCGTCCGCCTGAACCTCGGTAAGAGAATAAGTAGCCACAGGAAATATTCCCGTCTGTGAAACGTCAACATCCTTAAAACGCTCAATAAGACGCTCCTTACCCTCGGAGGGATTTTTACTTGATCGCAGTATAGCAATAACCTCATCAATAAAATCAATAGCGATCATCATACCCTCAAGAATATGCTCGCGTTCCTTAGCCTTGTCAAGATCGTACTGCGTACGGCGCGTAACAACATCTATCTGGTGATCGAGATAGTATTTCAGCATCTCCATTAACGTCAGCGTTTTTGGCTGTCCGTCAACAAGTGCTATCATAATAACGCCCACAGTATCCTGCAATTGAGTATAGGTAAACAGCTTGTTCAGCACGACGTTCGCGTTCGCGTCGCGCTTAAGCTCGACAACAATACGCATACCGTTTCTGTCGGATTCATCACGGACAAAAGAAATACCATCAATACGCTTGTCACGAATAAGGTCACCGATATTTGCGAGCATACGCGCTTTGTTAACCATATACGGTATCTCGCTGACAATAATGCGAGTATGATTGTTTTCCTCAACTATCTCGGTACGTCCGCGCAGGATTATCTTACCGCGTCCAGTATAGTATGCCGAGCGAATTCCGCTGTAACCCATGATAATGCCGCCTGTCGGGAAATCGGGACCTTTAATGCAGCCCATGATCTCCTCAATAGTTACCTCGGGATTATCTATCATAAGCAGCAGCGCGTCAATGACCTCGTTCAGGTTATGCGGCGGTATATTTGTAGCCATACCCACAGCGATACCGTTCGAGCCGTTCACCAGCAAATTCGGAAAACGCGACGGCAGCACCGTAGGCTCAAGCAACTTATCGTCATAGTTTGTCTGGAAGTCAACGACTTTTTTATTGATATCCGAGGTCATTTCGTTGGCAATTCTCGCAAGCCTGGCCTCGGTATAACGGTAAGCCGCAGCCGGGTCGCCGTCGATTGAACCGAAGTTTCCATGACCGTCTATCAACGGATAACGCATAGAAAATGTCTGTGCCAGACGGACAAGCGCGTCATAAACCGAAGCGTCACCGTGAGGATGATATTTACCGAGCACCTCTCCGACAGTATAAGCGCACTTTCGGAACGGCTTGTCAGAAGTATTTCCCGCTTCGTTCATCGTGTAGATGATACGGCGGTGGACAGGCTTAAATCCGTCGCGAACATCGGGCAGTGCTCTCGAAGTAATAACCGCCATCGAATATTCGATAAACGACTTCTTCATCGTATCTTCCAAGCCAATATTATGGAGCTTTTCCAAACTAAAATCTATATCCATTTATCCTCCGTTATTAAACTTTTTACACCTTTACACGTCGTCACTCTCTAATTTCTTAAAGAGAAAGTCCCTTACGGTATCCTCCTGATCCTTAGAAAGACACCGTTTTGGAAAGCAATATATCTGCCGCCGATTAAATATCAGCAAAAGCGAATCATCGTTTTCATCAAAATTAAGCAGATCATCGCCGAATTTGAAAATCGTTTTCAACGGAGTAATTATCTCCTCGTCCGCATCGTCGTCGATCTTGACATTGACCTCATTTTCTTTCGGCTTGATGATAGTCTCCAGCTCGATCTTCTCGGGATATATCGTACAGCAATACTCCTCGGGATTCATATCCTTAAGCGCGTTAAGTATTTTCTTGCGTGTACGGGACTTATCCGTTAAACAGTAAAACAGCCCCAGCGCACAGAATACCAGCGCGAAATACAGCGGAACATTTGAAGGATTAAGAACGATTCCCCCTATGACTGCAATCGACAAAAGCGAATATGCCGCTATCGACAGCTTTCCTTTTTTCGTTGCGAAATGCTGTTGAAATGTTTTCATTGCACTGTCCGTCTCGTCAAGGGTATTGTCGTAGCTAAAGCTGATCAACGGCTCACCCTTTTTTACCTGCTGCTCTTTATTAAGATCGGGTAATAAACTGCTTGAAATAAAGACCACCCCTTAAATATCAAGATTTTCGGCAAGCTTAGCGTTTGCCTCTATAAACTCACGTCGCGGCTCAACCTTGTCACCCATAAGAATTGTAAGGATTTCGTCAGCCTTAGCCGCGTCCTCAACGGAGACCTTGAGCATCGTTCGGGTCTCGGGATTCATAGTTGTTTCCCAAAGCTGAATAGGATCCATCTCACCAAGACCTTTGTAACGCTGAACATCTGTCTTTCCGCCGTCTCCGCCAAGCTCTGCGATATATGCGTCGCGCTCCTCGTCCGAAAACGCATAGCGAACCTGTTTTCCTCTCGCGACCTTAAAAAGCGGCGGCTGCGCGATATACACGTGACCATGCTCCAATAGCGGTCTCATAAAACGGAAGAAGAACGTAAGCATAAGCGTGCGGATATGCAGACCGTCAACGTCGGCATCAGCCATTATTATAACACGTCCGTAACGCAGCTTTGTTATATCAAATTCGTCCGCGATACCCGTACCCAGAGCCTTAACGACGGGAAGTAATTTCTCGTTGTTATAGACCTTGTCAACGCGAGCTTTTTCAACGTTCAGCATTTTACCCCAAAGTGCAAGAATTGCCTGAAAACGTCTGTCGCGACCCTCCTTAGCCGAACCGCCCGCCGAGTCTCCCTCGACGATATATATCTCGGTATGAGTGGGATCGCTCTCTGAGCAGTCCGCAAGCTTACCGGGAAGTCCGTTGCTGTCCATTATGGACTTTCGCTTTGCTTCCATGGCTTTTTTAGCCGCGTCGCGCGCTGCCTGCGAATTTGCCGCCTTGTTGACGATTATCTGCGCGGACTCGGGGTGTTCCTCAAAATAGTAGGTCAGCTGCTCGGTCGCGATCTTATAGACTGCGGGCTGAACCTCGGGATTTCCAAGCTTGCCTTTAGTCTGTCCCTCAAACTCGCACTCGGGAAGCTTGACGGAAATAATCGCGTTGATAGCCTCGCGGATAGCCTCGCCGCTGTAACCTGTAAACGGCTTTTCCTCCTCACCCTTTTTAGAGGGCTTTTTCTTTGCCTTGGACTTGTCGTTTTCCTTATATATCTTGGCAAAGTCGTTTACTACCTTGCTTAACGCGCGCTTAAATCCCAGCTCGTGCATACCGCCCTCGCCGGTGTGGATATCGTTGGCGAACGAACGGAAAACCTCGCTGTTGAAGTCGGTGGTATACTGAAACGCGACCTCGACAAGAATACCGTCAACCGTACCGTTAAGGTAAATTATATCGGGGTGCAGAACCTCCGCTCCGCGCTTTTTGTTGAGCCACTCGATATATGAGCGTATTCCGCCCTCGTATTGCATGGTTTCCTCAACGATATTGTTTTCGTCACGGAGGTCGTGCAGGGTAATTTTCAGTCCGCCGTTCAGAAACGCCTTTTCGCGCATACGCTCGTTCAGCGTCTCATAGCTGAACACGATTGAATGGAATATCTCGCCGTCGGGCTTGAACGTTACCTGCGTACCCGTATGGTCGGTATCGCGGACGATCTTTATCGGTTCGGAATATTCGCCGCGGTCAAAGTGCTGAAAATGTACGTTTTTGCCGTCATGTATCTCGACCTCCAGCCACTCGGAAAGCGCGTTGACAACGGACGCGCCCACACCGTGCAGACCGCCCGAGACCTTATATCCGCCGCCGCCGAACTTACCGCCCGCGTGCAGCACGGTAAATACGAGCGTAGCCGCGGAGATACCCTCGGCGTGATTTATGCCTGTTGGAATACCTCGTCCGTTATCTATAACACGAATAACATTATCGGGAAGTATCGAAACGTCGATCTCGGTGCAGTACCCCGCCAGAGCCTCGTCGACCGCGTTGTCGACGATCTCGTAAACAAGGTGATGCAGACCGCTCTCACCCGTCGAGCCTATATACATACCCGGGCGCTTACGGACGGGCTCAAGCCCCTTCAACGCAACTATATCGTCCGCGCCGTAATTATCCAATACCTTTTCATCTTCTGCCATAAATAACTCCTTATCTCAAATCACCTATATTATATATAGTATACCACAAATCGGCATAAATTTCAAGCATTTTAAGACTTTTTAGGAACTTTTTTCAATAAATAAAGCGTTTATTAACGCCAAATTATCCCAAAAAATCGCATTGTTTTTTAGTTATATATACAATTAGTAATTAAAAAACTCTTGACATAATGGTAAAAAAAATATATAATATAATTAAGAACGGTTTTTTTGCAAAAGGAGGTTCATTATGACTGAAAGAGAAAGACAAGATACTAAAATGGCAACTATCTATGAATTGAGATTGATATTCACAAACGGCGAAAAAAAGAACTACACGACGGAAGAAATAGTGGAACTGCTCGACAAGCTCGCGCTTGCAAAGGAGCAGTAAACATAATAATTTTTTAAGCCCCGCAGGGGGCTTGTTTTTTTACTTGACTTTTGGTGTCCAAATATGCTATAATTATGATAATCAAAAGTGAGGTGACATAATGAGCCCAAAAGCAGGAAGACCGACAGATAATCCAAAACCATATAGGGTTTATGCACGTCTTGATGAAAAGTGCAAGAATATTCTTGATAAATATTGCAAACAAGAAAATGTACCTCAAATGGAAGCTATAAGAAGAGCTATAAAAAAGCTTGAAGCAGATTTAAAAAATTATTGATTTTTCAAGTACCTTGTATAACTACAAGGTGCTTTTTTATATAAAAATATATTTAAAAAAGCCTTGACTTTTAACATTCATTATGTTATAATAATTTTGGCGTTCAAAATAGAAAACTATTAGCTTTTGTATGGCATATATGCTATAATTTACGTAGAACATAAGTGAGGTGATTAAATGAGTCCGAAAATAGGCAGACCAACCGATAATCCTAAAACACACAAGCTTAGTATGCGACTTGACGATAAATGCAAAGAAATACTTGATAAGTACTGCGAGCAGGAAAAAGTCACGCAGACAGACGCCGTAAGACAAGCGATTATGTTGTTGGAAAAACACTTAAAACAAAAATAAACCGTTGCCCCCTCTCAATAAAAGCAACGATTTATCATCAAAAACAGGAAACCCTGTTCAAAAATATTATACTATGAAAATGGGTTTCTTGTCAAGTACATTTGAAAGGAAATCTTAATTATGGAAATTTGGCGGAATATCTACGGGCAATATTGCGAGGGTAATTTAAACATAAAGCCTCACGATCCCTCCGCGCATGAATACTATAAAACATCTGAGATAGAAAAAAATTATAATATGACTGAAGAACAGATAGAGGAGTTTGAAAATTTTATTTCCAACATAATAATCGACGCGGAAAAACGCGGCTTTTATGCGGGAATGAAGATCACCCTGCGGCTGATATCCGAATAAAAAACGGGGAGCGAAATGCTCCCCGTTATTTTCCGCGTTTAACAATGGTGCTGTGCGAGACGTTGGAAATATAAGTCTTGTCGACCGTGACTACAAAGCTCTTGGGCATATCCTCCGAAACGTTGACGATCCTCCCGTTCCTCTGACACGCGTTCAGATAATCGGCAGTCATGCGGCTGACCGAGCATTCCTCAATATCGAATATTCCCACAACATCGTCCGACCTCACCGAAACCTCTCCGCCCAGAAACAGAAACATATTACCTCATCTCCGTAAACACACCGCCGTCCGCCTTCCAGACCTTTCCGCCCGACAGCGACGACAGATCGTCAATATTACAACAAGTAATAAAAACCTGTGATTTTTCAATATTGTGAATAACAAAATTACGCCTTACACAGTCAAGCTCGCTCAGAATATCGTCCAGAATTATCACAGGATAAGTTTTATTCTTGCGGCGGATTATTTCCGCCTCGGATAATTTAAGCGCCAGAGCAACGCTCCTGACCTGCCCCTGCGACGCAAAATCCCTTGCCGCCATTCCGTTGATATAAAAATTTACATCATCTCGGTGAATTCCCGCCAAGGTGTAATGGAGCTTCATCTCCGCCTCGAGATTTTTCTCCAGCTCGGCAAGATATTTTTTATACAATTCGTCAATATTATTAAAATTTATACTATCCGTTTTGAATACGGAACTTATATATTCCATTGAGAGCTTTTCCGCTCCATTTGTCAAATCGGTATAAATATCCCCCGCGCACTTTTTCAGAAACATAAAATACTTCAGCCGCCCGTAGGTTACGTTGATACCCTCAGCGGCAAGCACTTCGTTCCAAGCGGCAAGCTGCGCCGCAACGCCGCGCTGATCGCCGTTATTGAACGACAATATATTATTGCGCTGTTTCAATCCCTTATTATACCGCGAAAGTTTCTTCAGGTGAGTTTTTGTCTGCATAAGCGCGACGTCGTCCAGATAGTCGCGCCGCAGCTCGGGAGCGCCCTTGATCAGATTTAAATGTTCAGGTATAAAAACAACGTATTTTAACACTCCGTATAATTCCGCAGCGTCCTTCATCTTGATACCGTTATACTTTACCGATACATAATTTTTACTGATAGTATAATCAATTATATTTTCACGTTCGGTAATATCATCACGGAAAAACAACTTTACCGCAACCTCTGACTTTTGATTGTCAGTGGGAATATACTGTGAAAAACGAACACGCCGGAAGCTGCCGCCCAGACAAACCGAAATAGCCTCGCATAAATTGGTTTTTCCCTGGGCATTACGTCCGACGAAAATGTTCAGATTTTTATCCAGCTCAAGCTCCGCCTCGCCTATATTCCGGAAATTGCGTATATACAGTTTGGTAATATACATTATTCCTCGGAATTTGCGGCTTTCTCCGCTTCGGCGGCAGCTGCTCCCTCCTCGTCAAATACCACCTTGTACTTTTTATTCTTGTATTCGATAACGTCTCCGGGCTTGATCTTCTTTCCGCGCTTGGTGCAGCACTCGCCGTTTACATTGAATTCGCCGAGATCTATCAGTATCTTAGCCTTTGCACCCGTCTCGGTAAATCCCGAAAACTTCACAAGCTGATCCAGCTTTATCGAGGGTGTAATAATCTTAAGTTCTTCCATCTTTATCCATCCTTATCTGCATTAGTATTTACAAAATCTATTATTTTAAACGCATGGGCAACAGCAGGAACGTGAATTCCCTGCCCTCCATGGGTGTTATGATAACAGGTGATACCGCCGAACCCGTAAATATCAGCTTTACGGTATCGGTATCGGACGCCTTAAACGCATCCAGCAGGAACTTAGCGTTAAATCCTATCGTTATCGGCTCTCCGTTATACTTTATTGCTATCTTGTCATTTACCTTGCCGAGCGCCGTAGAGCAATTCACCGTCAGCAAATCGCCGTTGAACTCGCAGCGTATCGGAGACTTGTTCTTCTCGTTGATAAACAACATTGAGCGGTCAAGAACCTCCATTATCTCACGGCATTTTATCTCCGCGTAAACGGTATCGGTACATTCAAGGTGCTTTTTGTATTCCATAAATTCGCCGTTTATCAGACGGGAAATCATGGTATAGCTGCCGATCTCAAACGATATCTGATTTTTTTCTATACTGATAGTGATATTTTTATCATTTTCATCGGAAAGTAAATGAACCAATTCATCCAATGTTCTTGCGGGAACGATAAATTTAGTATCCTCATAAGTCAAAGTCTCACGTCGGAGCGCTATTCTGATACCATCCACAGCCACAACATTCAGCACGTTCTCCGAAACATCAAACAGACAGCCCGTAAGCGCTGGCTTTGTATCGGTAACGGCACACGCGTACTTTGTCTGAGTTATCATACTTTTAAGCGTTTTCTGCGGAATAGTAAATCCTTTTTCAACGCTCGCCTGCGGAACGGGAGGATACTCGTCCGCTCTCATACACATAACAGACAACTCCGATGCTCCGTTGACAATAGTCGCCATATTATTCTCGCCTATATCAAAATTAAGGACACCAGACGGCATTTTCCTTATAATATCCGACAGCATCTTCGCGTTGATAACAGTACTCCCGTTTTCTCCGTTTTCAACTGTTATTTCCGTTCTGATACCTATCTCAAGATTATATCCCGTTATAGACAGTATATTATTGTCAAGCTCCATAAGAACACCCTCCAGAGCCGCGATGGTGGATTTGGACGATGCAGCCTTTGAAGTAGTCATAACAGCTTCAAGAATAACATCCTTAGCGCAATTGAATTTCATTTAGGAAATTCTCCTTTCCGTTGTAAGAGCAATGATACCGACCGCCGATCAATTGCCGCCGTTTCTCATCACTCCGAAAAAAAACAAATTTTTATATATTTATATTTTTAATAACAATAATAAGGGCGGTTGAAACCGTGGAAAAAATTCTCCCACTGCTTAAATAAAGGGCTTGTATCCGGATTTTTTTCAACCTCTCAATATTGAAAAAACACTAAAAAGTTGAAAGCCATCAAACTGTTCAACAATATGTTGAATAAAAAACAAAAACCCGTTGAAAACCCGACAAAAAATCAACATCCCGTTACTGATTGGTCTTGATATTTTTGATAATATCTTCGACGATCGAACGGAAACCACTGTCGCGTTCCATTTCCTCTTTGACGGACTTTATGGCATAAACGACCGTTGAATGGTCTCGCCCGTTAAACTCCTGACCTATCGACTCATAAGGCAGACCCGTAACGTCTTGAATAACATATATAGCGACCTTGCGCGCCTGAGATATATTCGCGGTCCTTCTCTGGGAACGCATCTCGTCGGGTTCTACACTATATATTTTTGCAACCTCGCCGATGATCTTATCGACGGTTACGGGAATAGGCTGATGATCGGTAACGATATCCTTGATGACGTTCTGAGCCACTGCGATAGTCGGCTTGACCTGTGATACCATATACAGTGCGTTCAGCTTTGTGACAACACCCTCTATCTGTCGAATATTTGACTTGAGCTTGGTAGCTATATAATCGATAACATCCTCGGAGATATTAAAGTGCAGCAGTTCAGCTTTACGCTGGATAATGGCAAGTCTTGTTTCGTATTCAGGAGGCTTTACGTCCGCTGCGAGACCGCTCGAGAATCTTGTCCTCAGTCTGTCCGAAATAGACTTGATCTCCTTTGCGGGTCTATCCGATGTAAGTACGATCACTTTATTTTGGTTATACAGCTCGTTAAATATGTGGAAGAATTTCTCCTCGGTCTGTTCTTTACCTGCAATAAACTGAATATCATCAATAAGCAAAGCGTCCGCGCTTCTGTATTTTTCATCAAATATTTCGACGTTATTGGCGGAAATGGAATGAAGAAATTCGTTTGTAAACGTTTCTGCGGGGATATAAATGATATTTATTCCGGGGAAGTTAGCCTTCATTTCGCTTTCGATAGCCGACAGCAGATGTGTTTTTCCAAGTCCCGAATCGCCGTATATAAATAGCGGATTGTATTTCTCATGCTGTTTTTTCGATACAGCCTTAGCTGCCGCAAACGCCAGATTATTGGACGGACCTACGATAAAATTATCGAACGTATATGTAATTTTCTTATCAATCACACCAACGCCTTCGTTTATGGGCTCTGTCTTTATAATATCGGAAATCGGCGACTTCTGCACAGACATGTTGTCGTCGACAATTATCTCGACCCGAATGGGAACTCCGAGAATGATTTTGAGCTGTTCTTCAATAAACGGCAGATAGAGGGATGTAAGAGTTTCCTTTTTAAATTCGAGATTAGTTGCAAGCACAAAGGCATTGTTTTCCATTTTTACGGGCACAAGCGGATCAAGCCACAATTCACGTGCCGCGCTCGAAATGTCGTATTCCTTTACGCAGTTATCCACTACGCATCTGTAAATATCCGAAAGAGAGGTCAAAGGGTTCATTATTTTTTCACCATTCCATAAAAATTAAAATATCCAAAATAAATTCACAAACAAACAGAATTTCATATAATAATTATACCATAACCGACAATTTTTTTCAAGCAGAAATAACGCTATAAAAATTCGAATAAACTGTGAATAATAAACAAATGCACTTACTTTTTAATTAAAATTTTTGAATATACTGAATTTTTTTACAGTATGTTCACAGATTTTAAACATTGTTATGTTGAATATAAAAAATGCAATTATACCCGCAGGAAAGTAACGCAGAATTGTTGAAAACTCTGTTGAATATGTGAAAAAGTTCTTTATTTATGTCATTTATTTTTTGAAAACATTTTCTTTTTTTATTTTTTCCATGAAATTTAATATATAAGTAATAATAAAATATACAGACTGTTATTTTATTATTTTACGAAATAATAATGTTTAGACATAAATTTAATAATTATTATCAATATTTTGTTAAAAAATATTTAATATTGAAAATTCAACAGCTTTTCCTGAATATTTTCCAACAATAAAACTGTGGAAAATCGGTTAGTTATGTTGAAAACTATGTTGAATATGTTAAAAAAACCTTCTATTAAAAGAAGAATTTTTTAAGTGGATAAGTTATAAGTCAGGTTGAATATCGGTTGAATATTTGATGATAACTTTTTTATCAACTTTTTATAGTGGAATGTTGAATAAAGTAGATCATTTTATCACCTGATAAAGCAATAAATTATTGTTTAGAGCAGTAACCCTCAAGTGTTGACGAGAGTTAAATTATTTAGTTGCTTACATAAATTCCGATCTGTATTATTAAAAAAATCCCCCGCAATAACGGGGGAATACCTATTATAATATAAATCAATACAGATTATTAAGAATAATATCCGCAATCTTATACAACGGCGCCTGTACCTCAACCGCACCACAGTTGTACGCTTCCATTGGCATACCGTAAACAACGCAGGTCTCTTTGTCCTGACCGATAGTAAACGCCCCCGCCTGTCTCATTTTTAGTAAGCCTTCTGCGCCGTCTCGTCCCATTCCGGTTAGAATCGCACCGATAGCAAGCGATCCTGCTACCTCTGCGACTGAGTTAAACATTACATCGACAGATGGACAGTGACCGGACACCTTTTCTCCGGGCTTTGACGAAATATACCAACCCTGTCTGTCTTTACACAAACGCAGGTGATGTTCTCCCGCTCCGACTACTATCAATCCTCTGTGCAGACGTTCTCCGTCTACGGCTTCCTTAACCTCCATTTTACAGGAACGGTTAAGTCTCTCGGAATACAGCTTTGTAAATCCCGCAGGCATATGCTGAACGATTATAACGGGAGGAGTATCTGCGGGGAACAAACGAATTACCTGCTCCAGAGCCTCAGTTCCTCCCGTAGAAGCACCCAACGCGATAATGGCCTCGGATTTTTTTAGCTTGGCATGCTTTGACGAGGTAGTATTTTGAATTGTGGAAATCATCGTCGATTTATCATTATCGTTATTACTATAAACTCCCGAGTTTGAAATATTCTGTGCGGTATGTGTAACGGTCTTTTCTGCCATTGCCGCGACTTGAGCAATATTTGATATAGTCTTGATAGGCGTAATTCCGACAGGTTTTGCTACCGAAAAACCTGTACTCGTTGTTGGGGTCAATACTTTAGGTACGTCAATAGCAGCGCCGGGATGGTTTGACTTATACGCACGGCGTATCGCGGCACACAACTCTTCCGCAAACTTTGCCATATCATTATTGGTACGCGCCGCGGGCTTGGCAAGAAACTCGACCGCTCCCGCTTCTTTGCATGCTTCCTTGCGTTTGTCGGAACTTGAAACTACGATAGTCGAGATATAATACTGCGGCAGCAGCTTTTTCAAAAACGCTGCACCGTCCATACGCGGCATTTCAAGATCCAGTGTCATAACATCTGGCTCATACTGCAATATCATATCACGCGCAGAATAAGCGTCCCCCGCTTTTCCGACGATCTCTATCATCTCGTCTTGCTGGATATAGCGGGAAAGCACCTCTCTGAAAAGAATAGAATCATCAACGACCAACAGTTTAATTCGATCCATAAATTGCTCCTATAAGCTGTTATTTTTCGGGATGACGATATATCGCAGGCTTTATATAATCAAACTGTGTATCGGCGCGGTTAACGCTCTCGGCATGACCGATGAAGAAATAACCGCCCGGTTTTACAACATCGTAAAATCTGTTGACCAGCGCCTGTTTGGTGGGCTGATCAAAGTAGATCATAACATTACGGCAGAAAATCAGATCAAACGGTTTTGCCTTGTACTTATCCGGCATAGGGTCCATAAGGTTGAAGGTCTTGAAAATTACCTCATCTTTTATACCCTGGCAAATTTCATACTTGCCGTTGCCGAGATTGTTGAAGTAACGAGCCTTCCAGTCATTGGATAGACCCTTCATACCGTCCTCCTGATAAATTCCCGTCTTTGCTTTTCCGATAACGCTCTGCGAAATATCCGTCGCCAGTATACGCGTATCCCATTTAGCCTTTTCCGCGCCGAAATACTGGTCAATGAGCATAGCGGTGGTATAGCATTCCTCACCTGAGGAGCACGCCGCGCTCCATATTCTCAGCACATGATCCTTGCTGCAGGTCTCCACCATATACGGCAGGATAGTTTCCTTTAAGAAAGTATAATGCTCGGGTTCGCGCATAAAGAACGTATGATTGGTGGTCAGCTTATTTAATATAGTAGTGACCTCCGCGCCTGTGGTATCTTTAAGCACAGTATCAATATAATCATTATAATTTGTAAATCCGCGTTCTTTGAGCATATTTCCGAGTCTGCCCTGTACGAGAACCTTTTTTGCGGAAAGATTTATTCCGAAGTTATCGTACATAAATTTAACTAATCGTTGAAATTCGGCCTCGGTTATTTCCATGATTTAAGCCTCCTGTTCGTTAAGCAGCTTTGCAACATCAAGAATGAGTTTTGTATTGTCGCCCTCACCTCGGATCATATACTGAATAAAATCGTTGGTGTTTACATTCTTGTTCTCGGGAGCAGCCGATATATCGCCAGTGTGGATATCCTCAACGTCCGCAACGCTGTCTACGATGATACCGACAGCAATGTCGTTAAAATCGAGCGTTATAATGCAGGTATGGTTGGTATAGGGTATCTCGGGTTTTCCAAAGCGAATTCTTATATCTATTATCGGAACAACCTTGGAACGCACGTTGATTATACCTTTTATATAGTTTGGAACGTGCGGGACTTTGGTGATATGCGACACGCCGATGATCTCCGTGATATACTGGATCTCGATGCCGTAAACCTGTTCGCCGATATTAAAAGTCATTACCTTACCGAGAATACTGTTGTCGGCAGCCAGCTTTCTGTCACCCGATTGCTGTTTGGCAACTGCTTCCTTTATTACATCATTAGTCATGTAAATTTATCCTCCTTAACCGATAAGCGTGTTTGTGTCGATGATGAGCGAAATGCTTCCGTCGCCCATTATCGTACAGCCCGACAGACCCTCGCTCTTGATGTTGTAACGCGACAGGTACTTCGGGAACGGCTTTACAACAACCTGCTGTTCGCCTATGAGTTTGTCGGCGAAGATGCAGACGGACTTGTTGTTTGCCTCGACCAGAAGCAGTATTCCTTCTTGGAGATCGGTAATCTCGGTTTCTATTCCGAACTTCTCATGCATACGCAGTATCGGATAGCATACGCCTCTTATCATGATCATTTCGTTACCGCTCGTATCGCGGAGTATCTGCTCAGGCTCAACCTTGAAGCTCTCATGAATAGTCGATATCGGCACTGTGAATACCAAATCGCCGACTGTAATCTCCATACCGTCAATAATAGCCAACGTAAGCGGTATTTTAATAATGAAGTTAGTGCCCACACCCTTCGTGGAGTCAACTATAATAGTACCGTTACATTTTTCAACATTTGCTTTTACAACGTCCATGCCGACGCCGCGTCCGCTGAACTCGGTTACCTGCTCATTAGTTGAGAAGCCGGGCAGCAGAATAAGGTTCTGTATCTCCTTTTCGGAGTAATCGCTCTCGGGCTTTGTCAGGAGGTTCATTCTCTTTGCCTTAGCCATGATTTTATCGGGATCAATACCCGCTCCATCATCGGATATCGTTATAACTACTTCACCCGAAGCATTCTGGGCGGAAAGACGCAGAGTGCCCTTTTCGGGCTTGCCCGCATAGATTCTGTCCTGAACGTCATCCTCGATACCGTGATCCATACAGTTGCGGACAAGGTGCATGATAGGATCCTGCAAGCTGTCCACAATAGACTTGTCTACCTCGGTATCTTCGCCTTCCATCACGAATTCAACGTCCTTGTTGAGCTTTTTACGCATATCGCGTACAATTCTGTTCATCTTCTGGAACACGCCTGCCAGAGGAACCATTCGGATAGACATAACGGTATCCTGAAGCTCGCCTGTGAGCTTTTTCAGATCGCGAGCCGCCTTGTTGAAGCTCTCCAGCTCCAGACCCTCGAGGTCGGGATTGGATATAACCATAGACTCGGTGGTGATAATCTCGCCGACGATATCATGCAGCGCGTCCAGCTTTGCCAGATTTACGCTGATAAGGTTTTGCTTCTGAGCGCCGCCTGCGGCAGCTTGTTGTGCGTTTGCGTTTGCAACGGCAGCCTGTGCCTTTTCGATAGACTGATCTGTGGGCTTGGGCTTTTCGGGAGCTTTCGGAGCGGATGCGGGAGCAGACTTTTTGGTCTTGATCTCCTGAACAGGTTCCGGAGGTATTTCAGCCTTGGGAGCAGCTGCCTCGGCAGCCGCGGGCTTAGCGTCGTCACCCGAAACGATCTCGTAAGACTGCACATTCATTGCGGTTTCGATCTGCTTAAGTATATAGTCGCGGTCGTCGTTGGCGGAAAATGTGATAAGGAATCCATGTTCAACGATCTCCTTTGAAGATTCCGCGTTTGTCTCAACGTCCTCGGGGAAGAACTCCAGGAACGAGCATTCCTCGCGGATAGTGTTTATAAGCAAGAACGCGCGCAGATTTTCCATCTGGCAGCCATCCTCAAAGAACACGCGTACAGATATTTTGTCGCTTCCGCCTGTGGCAGCGGGCGCGGAACCCGAGCTTGCCGCGGCAGGCGCTGCGGTATCTGCGGGCGCTGCTTCTCCCGAAGCCTCAGAATTGAGTTTATCACGAGCCTTGATGAGCTTGTCGGTAAGTTCGTCAAAATTCATCTGCTCATATTCTCCGCCGATATTGTTCTGTATAGCCTCTATCTGAGCCTTGTAAGAGTCGGAAACCTGGAATACAAGGTCATAAACAAAGCTTACGTCCGTAATTACATCAGGATTTTCGCGGATGACAAAGAACATATCCTCCGCCTTATGCGCGAGCACCGAAAGATTGTCAAAGCCCATCATTGCCGAGGAGCCCTTGATCGTATGCATGATACGAAATATTTCTTTAATGTCGTCGCTCTCAAAAGCGTTTGCCTGCTCTGTACGGAGCAAAATTTCATCAAGCTGCTCCAGCAGGGAGTTGGTCTCGAAGAAATACATATCAAGCATTGCTTCCATGCCGGGTTCAATTTTTGCCATAATATCAATTCCTTTCCGAATACGCACAAGGCGTTTATTTTTAAAGAAATATATATCAAAGAATCGTTATCGGGAAAACCTCTCGAAGTCCGACTCTAAAATTTTTTTTCAAAAAGCCCTTTATTATTCCGAAAAAATATGCTACAATATGATAAGAGCCAATATATTTTAGGAGGGAAACCAAATGGCACAGATTCCGCAGATAAACAATCCCATAACGTCCAAGAACTATAATTACAGTCCTCGACAGCAGGACGCGAACACCGAGCCGTTTGACATTGTCAAGCTCACAGGCGTGGGAAGTGCCGGAGTAAACAGCGATTCGGCTGCAAAAAGCCGTCTCGAAATGGGCAACCGCGAGCTTATCCCGCTTCAGGTCGCCGTAGCCAAGGATCCGACTCTTGCCGTTGAAATGCTCAAGGATCTGCTCAACGTCGAGGTTTTGAATCAGGCGTTGATAACCGGTCACACCGAGCTGTACGGTAGTCTGGAAAATCTTGCCAAGGAGCTTTATGTTACTCCCGAACAGCTTGTACAGGAGATTGTAAATCAGGAGCAACAGAATACCATGTTCTCGGGTCACGAGTTTTATGACGTTCTCCGCGAGGTTGCTCAAACCACCACCGACCCGAACACTAAAGAACTTATCGGAGGTCTTCTGAAGTCACTAAACTTTGCTCAGAACAGGGACGAGATATTGGGCGCCCTGCGCGCTAACCTCAAATTCCTTTCGGAATATTATTCCCCTAACGAAAAGCTTTCCGAAAAGCTGCTCAACCTCTCCGCCGAGTGGGGAGCGGACGACGCCGAAAACTATTTCGACTACTTAAAAGGAGAAACGCTTTCAATACTCAAGGACGTAAGCGGCAGTCTGCTGAACGACGATAAGACACAGATGCTTATCCCGCTTATCACACACAACCTTTCCCGTTATAACAACAGTCCCTATATGTGCAAGGAATATTTCAATCTGCTCCTTACGCAGATATCCTCGGGAACGCTTCGCGAATCCCTCAGAAACTCCTTCAACCGCCTCTACTCGGCAATTTTTGACAAGAACCCGATGCAGGATCCGCAAAATTCCAAAACCATGGAACAGGTAGGAACAATGACTGAGGACGGAAAACAAGTCTCTACAGATAATTATACTACAAACTCATCACAAAATCAACCACTTTCGGCGAATTCAGAGGGTAAAAATTTAAGTTTTGATGAGCTTACCAATGAAATTCAGCAAAATGTCAAAAATTTAGGAGATGATTTTGTTGAAAATGCAGATAACTCAAGACCGGTTTTTGATAGTGAAGGTAACTTTATCGGTCTCCAGCCTCGTTTACCATTATACGATGAAAACGGAAACAGGATCGGATATCAGACTCAGCCGTTTCTTTTTGATGATGACGGAAATCTTTTGGAAAATTCTTCCAACGAATTGTATGACGAGTACGGAAACAAAATCGACCTGAACCATTCACGTTACGACGAAGAGGGTAATATGATCGCCGATCAGCATGCCGAGCCTCAGCAGGAAGTTTCGGGTTGGCACAAGGCGCTCAGCGATATGATGTCCGACCGCGGTTATATGCAGGAGCTGAAAGCCTCGGGTTATAATATCGAGCATATAATGTCGAGCTATAACCGAGGCAGAATGAGCGGCACGGAGGCTCTCCAGATGATCATACAGGGATTGTTTATTCACGGTTCGGACGGAGAAAATGCACAGGCAGCCGCACAGATGAATTTGATGTTCGCCGATTTCTCAAAAATCAACACCATGCAGGAGCTTATTGACACGCTGAATTCTCTGCTCCGCGATATGCCGGATATTCCGCTCAGAGAACGTCTCTTTGGCGTATTTGTTGACATAGTTGACAAAATGGCGGTAAAGAACGAGCTTCCGCAGCACGGTGTAAGACCGCCCGTAAGTTCGACGCTCGACAATCTTACCGAGTTTATCCAGAACAACATAAACAATCCCGCGCTGAAATCTCTTGACAGCTTCAACGCCGCGAACCTGCTCCAGAGTCTTCTGAATGCTCCGGGAGTGTTCACGCCGCTTGCGCATTACATTCTCCCGCTTCAGGTCGATAATACAAGAGCGTTTGGCGAGCTTTGGGTAGATAACGACGAAAACAATCCCAATAACACCCCGGGTACTCAGCGCAACTATCACCTGTTTCTGACTTTCGACGTAGAGAGTATCGGCCGCTTTGAGGTCGATATGTACGCGCTCGGAGAGGAGGTCAACCTTTCCCTGCTCTATCCGCCGCGGTTTGAAAAGGAGATTGAGCCGATGAAGGAAAGAGTAACCAAAATTATCCATGGCAGCGGCTACCAGGCGCGCACGTTCGAGACCGCTCCGCTTAAAAAGCCGCATAACCTCGTCGAGGTATTCCCCAAGATAACAGACAAGAGAACCACCCTCAACGCGAGAGTGTAATAACGGAGGAAATATATTATGCCGAAACAACAGCACCCCATGCCGCCCGCAAATAATAAACGGCTTTACGGACAAAACGCGGCAGTCGCCCTGAAATATAATCCAGATATGAATTACGCGCCCGTTGTCGTAGCCTCGGGACTTGGCGAGCTGGCGCAGAGAATAGTAAACATAGCGGACGAGGCGGGCGTTCCCGTCTACCGCGACGACAGCGTCGCCGCCCTGCTCGTAATGCTCAACGCGGGAGAAACGATCCCGAAAGAGCTTTATCAGATAGTAGCCGCGATTTATGCGGAGGTAGTCTACACCTCAAATAAAATGCGCAAATAAAATTTATCGGCTCCCAAAAACGGGAGCCGATATTTTGTTACTGCGGTATCTGCCAATCACTCTTTACTCACGCAGCTTTTTAACGTATTCGGGAACATTATCCAAAACCATATATACGTTATTGTAAACGACAAACCTTAAGCATGCGAAATCTAAAGGATTTCCGGTGATCTCATCTATGCGCAGACCGCCGTCTGTTTTTTTGAGGATCATCTGAAAATCCTCCACGAGATCCTCGTCATATCCCCAATTCTCCTTTTCACCTACCCTTGACATATCAAGCGTGATAGTTTCCTCGTCGGGATAGCCGATTGAATTTATACGCAGGAAATCATATCCGAGATACCCTCCTGCGCCCCTGTTTTGTACATAAAGATCGTCGTTTTCATTTGTGCTGAACCAATCAAGAATATTTTCCGATGTGTCCTCAATACATTTATCGGTGAGCATACTTTTCAGCTTTTCAATGAGCGCACTGTATGTTGCGATATCGGCGTTTACGATCTTACCAAAGTAACGGTCGTTTTCATTTCGGAAACCGTCCGTGCCATCTCCCGAAGTAATGCGATCCCAAGCAGGTTCAAGACCAAGATATTCTCCGTAAAACTCTCCGAAATATCCAAACAATTCTATTATTTTCTCCATTTCCGAGGAGAGTTTTAATTCTATTTCGGGATATACAACTGGCTTGACCTCGGACGGCTCGGGATGTATCGTTGTTTCGGTGCTGCTTGATACGGTAGTTGAATTACAGGAAGTTGAGCTCTCGGTCGAGCTGCTTGTGCTTTTCGGAGAGTTCTCCGAGGACGACGAGCTCCCGCCGTCCGAGCCTTCGGGATAGATAAGCTCACACCCCGTCAGCAGTGCTGCGGTAAGTAAAATCGCTATCAACGCTTTAATGTGTTCCATAATAAGACCTCTTTCAAAAATTTTAATAAAACAGAGCAAAAATATTCTTTATATATTATAAATCATTGCAGCGCAAATTGTCAACATATGTTCCACGTAAAAATTCCGCTCCCGAAAGGGAGCGGAACCGCTCTTATTTTTTCTTTACGGGAATCCATATTTCGGTGTAGTAATTTTCATCCTCGTTTCCTTTGGGATACTTTCTTGTGTCGTCATACATTTCAATGCAATATCCCGCGGCAAACTCGTAATCTTTCAATGCGGGCAGCCATTCCGAAAAAATTTTGGTATTCACGTCCTGCAAAGCGTCGGGCATTGCTCCTCTAATCGGAAACACTGCCCAGGTAAACGCCGGAACAGTCTTTGTTATAAAACCTTCCGGAATATCAACGCTTGGATTGTAGGCGTCAGCGATCATGTAGTCAAATTCGCTGTTTCCCATTGATACGTCAATGTTTACGCCGAACATTCCGCAGACATATTTGCCGTTTCCGTTTTTATAATGTTCCTGCCAGAATTTAGGAATATCCTTTTTGGCATTTTCATAGGTGAACTTTTTTAATGTTCCCATAACTATGAAACTTTCCTTTTTTACGATCCTGTAATCCATAATACAACCGCCTTCCAATGATAATTTGATTTTCAGCGGCGCGAAGGTCTTTAGCATTGTAAGATTTTTCCGCGCTGTGGAGGGCGTTATTCCGTGAAACCTGTAAAAAGCTTTCGCAAAGCTGTCCGGAGAATCGTAGCCGTATTTCACCGCCGTCTCGATAACCGCCGCGCCGCACGAAAGCTCCTCCGCGGCAAGAGCAAGTCTGCGGTTCCGTATATATTCGGTTATCGTGAAACCGCACAGCATACCGAAACCTCTCTGAAAATAAAACGGAGAGATATTGACCTGCCGCGCGATATTCTCGGCTGTCAGATCCTCGGTGATGTTTTCCTCAATATACCCTATCGCCGTGCTTATAGCCTTAGCCCATTCCATAGTATCGCCTCCCGCTGTAAACATAGTTTACCATATTCCGAAAAACATTTCCCGACTTTGCTTGCCAAGATTTGTCCTTACAATACCTTATAATAAGGGCAGATGTCCTCGTAGCTGCCGTCTATAAGCCTAAATCCTCCCTTTATAGTCCCGAGCTGAGTAAACCCGAGCCGCTCATACAGATGCCGCGCGTGGATATTTGTCGCGACTACCGCGTTGAATTGCAGCACCCGAAACCCGTGCGCCTTACCCTGCTCGAGACAATCCAGTACTAGTGCTTCGCCGATATGCCGACCGCGCAGCTCCGATGACACGGCGTAGCTCGCGTTGCAGATATGGCCGCACCTTCCGACGTTGTTCGGATGCAGGATATACAGCCCGACGATCTTGCCGTTCTCCTCGGCAACGCCGCAATAGCTCTGCGCGGAGAAGAATTCCCGTCCCGACTGCTCGTCAAGCTCGTCCTCCTGCGGAAAGGCTATCCCCTCGCGGACAACCTCGTTCCATATCGCGGTCATTTCCGGAAAATCATTTTCCACATATTTCCTTATTATCATTGTTGTCATCTCCAAATAATCATTCTGTTTATATTATACATTATAAATAGTATATATTTCAAGTTTTTTTAAGAATTATTTCAAACCCTCTTGATTTTTTCGGATAAATATGTTAAAATATTTTTCGTGAGTTATTTGCATAACCGCATAAATTAAATACGGTGTTTTCTTTGCCTAACCACCGTTAAAAAACAAGGAGATTTTTTATGCAGAAAAAAGAGATTTTCAACGTTAAAAACATGACAAGACTTGCTCTTGTCGCGGCAATGTACGCGGTTCTTACCATCGTGATAGCGCCGCTGGCTTTCGGAGAGATACAGTTTCGTTTTTCGGAGGTGCTGGTTCTGCTGTGCTTTTACCGTAAGGACTATGCCCCCGCGCTTATTGTCGGCTGCTTTATCGCCAATTTGTTCAGTCCGATGGGGCTTATGGACATTATCTTCGGCACACTCGCAACGGCTGCCGCAGTGATCCCAATGTACTATATGAAGAACATATACCTCGCTGCGCTGCTCCCGATAGTAAGCAACGGCATTATAGTTGGAACGGAGCTTACAATAGCGTTCGGCACTCCTATCTGGCTCAATATGCTCTCGGTAGCCTTCGGAGAGCTTGTGGTTGTCGGAATAATCGGCATTATCGTTTTCAAGCTGCTTTTCGAAACGAATTCCGCCCTGCCGCGCATTATCGGATCGACAAGAAAAAACAACAAAACAACAGTATAAAACAAAACCCGAACGGTACAAAAACGCCGCTCGGGTTTTTATTACGCGTTAAGCTCATATCTTATCGGTATCCAATATCAGCACCCGCCGCAGCTGCCTGTTCACGCGGTCGCCGTCATATCCGAAAAAGCAGATTTTCCCTCCGTTTATAAAGCTTTCGTAATATGCTCTCTCATAATCGACAACTACCACGGAGTTTCGCTTCTCGCTGTAAAACATCGGCAGCGTTTGGAGGTTTGCGTCATAGTAACCGTTATGGTTGCTCCATACGGCGCAGCCGTCCGAGAAGTATACGTCCTCTATACCGAAAACAGAACCGATCGCGAGGATATCAAACGGCTTTCCGTCCTTTATATATCCCATTACCTCATAACCGCCGTAACCGTCGTCAAAGCTTTTATAATATGAATACGCCATCTCGCCCGACGGAGACAACGAAAAAGCGTCCATATCCAATCCGTGCTCCGCAGGCTCAAACAGCGGTTCGACACAGCTTACCAGCTTTCCGTCGCCGATAAAAAACGCGGGCTTGTCCTTGTATATCATGGGTCTGCCCGCATTTACGCAGTATTTTTCAAGTTTCTCGGTCTCGATATCATATCTGATTATGGCGTATTCGCTGTATTTGCCCTCATACGCGCCGATCCCGTCAGCGGAGATATGCTGCTCGAAATAAACGGTGTTATCACAAATGACGGCTCTGCCGCTGAATTGATCGCTGTCAAGAATACGAATTCTCTTATCCGTCAGATTGTCGAGCTTCAGTAAATGCAGCTCGACGTCGGATAGCGATATCGCGCCATATTCGTTGATGTTCGCCGTATAGTACAGAGCATATTCCTCATTGCACGTTATAATAAACGAAGCCGTATTTTCGGTATTGTCGGCGTATATTTCAAGTATGGTGCGGTACTCCCCGTTCAGCGAATAAATTCCGTATTCCCCGCCCTTATCGGTCCGCCTTGCCACAACGAAATTATCCTTGCCAACGGGCGCGACTATATTCCCGATATTCAGCTCCTCGGGAACCTCAATGATATCATACTTACCTTTGTAGACCGCCGCCCAAGCGCCCAGCATAGAGTATTGATCCCCATATTCGGTTCCCGCGCAAACGCGCAGTCTTTCATCGTCTTCTGAAATTTGCGCGGTGTATGAGCAGCCCGACAGTAAGCACACCGCCGCGAGCGTAAATAATGCAAGGATTTTTTTCATAATTTGTTCTCCCGTAATGGTAAGGTTCGGACTATTTTGGCGTTTCGGTATGCATATCGTTTTTTTCAAGATAAGCCATACCCTTTTGCGCCTGCTCGTATTCGTCGCGATGCTTTATGCGGTAGCGTTTCCCGTCCTTGACGAAATTCGCCCCCGTCTGGTGAAAGTCGAATACCACTCCGTATTTCAGACAAGCCTCGCGGATACGTCTCACCCAATCAAAATCACACGTCCGCGCGTTCTCATAGCTCTCTCCGCCGATAGATACCTGTTCTATCTGCCCGCTTTCCAGATATCGGCTGAGCTCGACATATTCCAGTATCGGCGAAATAAAAAGAACTCTGTGCTTTATCTTCGCATTCAATAAAAACGGTATGCGCTTGTCCGCCATAGCCTGATTTTCACAGCTTACCGCTATGACAACGTTGTCCCATCCCTCGCCCCAATCCTCGGGAACGCACTCGCTGAACCGTGCTATCCGTTTCGTCGGTATAAGAAAAATAACGTCGCTGCGCTTTCGTATCATATCCCATGCCTCACCGCGCCACTCGTCCGCTTCCTCGATAAAGAAATCCGAGGTAAAGCACGAGCCGAGCGTCGTACCCGACGGCACCTTGTATTCTCCATGCCGATCCTTTTTCAGCGGAAGATCGAAATTCGTCTTGTTCCTTTTGACCTCGCTTGAGTTTTTATCGCGGAAGGAGTCCTGATAGTAAACATAACAGTTCATACAGCCGGGGCTGCACTTGTGACAGCCGTGCCAAGGGTTCCATAGCATATTATTCTCCAATTATCACATGCGGCTTGTCCCACAGAACAAGCCGCAAAAATTATCGTCATTCGAGCATACTTTCCGCTTTGGAGACTAGTCCGTCAACGTGCTCATTGATTTGGGCGACCTCGGTCATGGCGGCGCTTATGTCGTTGCCCTTGCCCATAGTCGCGGAGATATTGTCGCGGACGTCGTTCATCATCTTCTGTATTTCGACCATCTTTTTGTTGATATTATCGACGATATCGTTTACCGTCTGAATATCTCCGAATACGAGCGCGTTGCTCTTTTCGGCTTCTGCGACAGCCTCCTGCGAATGGTTGGCAAGCTTGCCGACCTCTTGCGCTACCACCGCAAATCCCTTGCCCGCATCACCCGCGCGAGCCGCCTCTATGCTTGCGTTTATTGAGAGTATATTGATCTGCCGCGCAATATCGCTGATATCGCGTGTTGTTTCGGAGAATCCCGCAACGCTGCCGTTTATTGATTCCATCGCGGTGTTGATCTCCTCGCTCTGACGGCGGAGATCGTCGAGGATATCCGACAGTCCGAGTATCTGGTTATGGTTTGTGCTGTTCAGCTCGGAGATATCTCCCACAGCTTCCTTGACCTCGCCGATATTCTGCGTAAGCTGCGAAACGACCTGATTAAGCTCATTAGTTACCTCGCCGATAGCGGTGTTGGTCTCTTCTATGTGATTGCGGTGAATATCCGCCTCATGCTGCATATACTGTGCGCAGCTCGTTATCGCCGAAACGCCCTTGATGATAGCCTCCGCCATTTTCCTACAAGTCGGGAAACCACAGGAGTGGCAGTTGTAGTTGCGTTCCGTTTCGGTGGTCTTGCCCATTTTCGTGAGCATATCCTCGATTTGACTTTCGGTAACATTGATCTGTTTAATATCCTCGGGAGTGTACTTCCGAATGAAATCGGACAATCGGAGCTGCTTGTCGAACTGCAAAAACTGCTTGTCGCGGTGCTTGCGGTCAAACTTTACGCGTTTTGTGCGGTTGTACTTCTCAATACCGTTCATAATTCCGCTCATACGGTAGATCGACATCTCCATACCGATAGCGGGACCGCTGCCGCAGCCGTTGTCACAGGATAGCACATCAAATACGTCGGGCAAGTCGCGCGCGCCGACAGTATGGTACATATCGAGGTTGCGATAGACCGTCGCCGTGCCCTCCGAGGTGATAACATTGAGGTTGGGGTTCTCCAGCTCAAGACAAGCCTTAAGCCCGCCGGGACGCGGATACACAGCACCCATGCTCCCCTGAATACCCGAGAATTCGAAATTGGAGCGCACCTTTCTCAGCGAGTCGAAATTCGTGCCGTTCTTTTTCAGAAGCTCGCCGAGACGTTCAAAAGTGACGTTATAATCCACAAGTCCCGTTTCGCGGAACTCGTCCATTTTCGCGATACACGGCGACAGCGCTGCGATTTTGGCGTTCTCGCCAAGGTACTTTTTCAGATATATCGCAGTACAAAGCATGGGCGAATGTACGGGCGACAGACTTTTCAGCGCCTCATGACAAAACTTCTTTATGTAGTTGACAATAGCGGGACACGGTGCGGAAATAAGCTTTGTTTTCGGGTGCTGTTCAAGATAACGTATATGTCCCCAAGTACAGATATCCGCACCGAACGAAACGTCGAAAATTTTATCCACACCGTTCTTCTTCAGTATATCAAGAACATTTCTCCAGCAGCCGTCAAACGATACCTTGACCGCGGGCGCGCAGATAGCTATTATCTTCTGTCCGTTCTTGAGATCAGCCCAAAAACGATCCGTATCGTCCTCATAGCTTCGTGCGTTGTGATTGCATATCTTAACGCACGCGCCGCAGCGTATGCACTTATCGGGGTTGATGTTAAAGCGCACGTTTCCGTTTTCGTCGTGTTCAACGGTATTCGCCTCGATAGACGGGCAAACTCTTATGCAGTTGTTGCAGGCAACACATTTTGTGCTGTCGAAAGTAATCATTGTAATTCTCCTAAAAATCGCCTAAAACTAACCGCACAGATAAAGGCTGTCTATCCGTGCGGTGATGTTTTGTGAAAATGCTGTTATTTTGCGTACTCTATCATTCTGCTTTCGCGAATGAGATTTACCTTGATCTGACCCGGGTACTCCATTTCGTCCTCGATACGTTTTGCGATATCGCGCGCGAGCACCTTCATATCGTCATCGGTGATATGTTCGGGCTTTACCATAATGCGAACCTCGCGACCCGCCTGAATAGCAAACGATTTGTCTACGCCGCTGTACGAGTTGCATATTTCTTCAAGCTTTTCAAGGCGCTTAATGTAGTTTTCGTAGTTTTCGGAACGCGCCGCGGGACGTGCCGCGCTGATAGCGTCCGCCGCCTGAACCAGACACGCGATAACGGTGCGGCATTCCACATCGCCGTGGTGAGCCTCGATAGCGTGAATGACCTCGGGATTTTCCTTGTATTTCTTACATACGTCAACACCTATCTGAACGTGAGAGCCCTCAATCTCGTGGTCAAGCGACTTTCCTATATCGTGCAGAAGACCCGCGCGTCTCGCCAGAGCCGCGTCAACGCCTAGCTCGCTTGCCATGATGCCCGCCAGATGAGCGACCTCGATAGAGTGGTTGAGAACATTCTGTCTGAACGAAGTCCTATACTTCAATCTACCGATAAGCCGTACCAGCTCGTGGTTAAGACCGTTGACGTTGGTTTCGAGGACGGCTCTCTCACCTTCCTGCTTAATGCGGAGCTCGACCTCCTTACGCGCCTTTTCGACTGTTTCCTCGATCCTCGCCGGGTGTATACGACCATCCTGAATAAGTCTCTCCAGAGCAATACGCGCGATCTCACGGCGCACATGATCGAAACAAGACAGCGTGATAGCCTCGGGAGTATCGTCGATGATAAGATCGACGCCGGTAAGCGTTTCGAGAGCACGGATATTACGACCCTCGCGCCCGATAATGCGTCCTTTCATCTCGTCGTTCGGGATAGCCACGACCGACACAGCCGTCTCGGAAACGGTATCCGCCGCCAGTCTCGCGATAGCGAGCGAGATGTATTCTCTTGCCTTTTCGTCACACTCATCCTTGAGCTTCTGCTCGTAACCGCTGATTTTCAACGCCTTTTCGTGGTTCAGCTCGCTGTCGAGCATTTCAAGCAAGTGTTCCTTCGCCTGATCCTGAGTAAAACCCGATATCCTCTCGAGGATATCCATCTGTCCCGCTTTGAGCTGCTCAGCCTCGGCGATCTTTTCGTCGGCTTTCTTATGCTTCTGGTGAAGCTGCTCCTCAAGCTTCTCCATTTTGTCGGTTTTCTTGTCAAGGTTCTCTTCCTTCTGAGCTATCCTGCGCTCCGAACGTGAAACCTCTCCCCTGCGTTCCTTGAGTTCCTTTTCCGTTTCGCTTTTCATCCGCTGGATATCTTTCTCGGCGTTTGAGCGCATTGCGTAAATTTCATCCTTTGCCTCGACAAGCGCGGATTTTTTCAGCGATTCGGCTTTCTCTCCTGCCTCTTCGACAATTCTTGCCGCTTCCTTTTCAGCTGACTCAAACTGTGCTTCGGCGGTTTTTATGCGGTTTTTTATGCCTGCCCGAAAGCAGAAGTATCCGCTTACGACTACACCGAGTATCAGCGATGAGACCATGCCAATTATTGCGACGTACAATTCCATTTGTCGTTTTCCCCTCCTTATTTAAACTCGCGCGCCCGCGGCGCACGGCAATAATTCGGCGGAAAATTATACAATTCTTGATGACAACTGTAAACCGGGCGAGCAAAGCTCTCCCGATATCTGTCATTCTACCCCCTAATGATGTTCAACGATATATTTCTGTGAACGGCGGAAAATATATATGGGAAAATTCGCCAAGCGAATCCGTTAAAGCCGCCGCCCGATAAAATAAAGCGCATACGCGCAAACTAAAGATAAGGATGTAAAATTAAGGATAAATATCCGTAAATCGTACATTTCCCGCCACAACGTTATATAAAAATAGCATCATAAACGTCAAAGCAATTTTCAAAGCTTCCAGCCTTAAAAAGAGCCTATTTATATTTTACAACAAAATGACTAAATTGTCAAGTGAAATAGTCAAATTATTTCGGCATTTTTTTTAAATTTTATCTGTAATGTTGAAAAAAGGAAATAGTTGTTCGGGATAGTCAAAAAAATCCACGAAAACTTCTTGATTTTCCCATTGGAATATGTTAAAATATATATGTATATTTTTTAGCAGCAACAAGCAATAATTTTTTATCAACATCAATAAAAAGGAAAGGTTAAGAATGTCAGAAAGATTTCAAAATCAGTATCTCCTCGCGGACCTCGCGAAAGAGATATCAAAGGTGATAAAAGGCAAGGATGACGCGCTCCTTATTATATTGACGGGACTTCTCGCTCAGGGTCACGTTCTTATCGAGGACGTTCCCGGCGTCGGAAAGACAACGCTTGCGATGGCGCTCGGAAAGGCTTCTGGACTTTCGTTCAGACGTGCTCAGTTTACTCCCGACGTTATGGCGTCGGATATCACCGGCTTTACAATGTTCAACAAAGAGGAAAACCGCTTTGAATACCGCTCGGGTCTGGTAATGACGAATATCCTGCTTGCGGACGAGATAAACCGTACCTCGCCGAAAACGCAGTCGGCGCTTCTCGAGGCAATGGAGGAAAAGCGCGTGACGGTAGACGGCATGGTTCACGAGCTCCCGTACCCATTTATGGTAATCGCGACGCAGAACTCGCAGGGCTACGTCGGAACGTTCCCATTGCCCGAGGCACAGCTTGACCGCTTTATGATGAAGATAAGTATGGGATATCCCACTATCGAGGAGGAAAAGCAGATTATGCTGGATCGTCTTTCGGGTAATCCCGTAAACGACATAGAAAATGTGATGAGTATAGATCAGGTTGCGGACTGCATAGAGGATATCGGTGAGATCAACTTTGCCGAGAGTCTTTGCCGATATGTCGCGGAGCTTACCGCCGCGACGCGCAATCACCCTGCCGTAGCCCTTGGCGCGAGCCCGAGAGCCTCCGTCGCGATAATGCAGGCGTCGCGCGCGTTCGCGTATCTGCGCGGACGAGATTACGTTATCCCCGAGGACATCGTGCGGCTGATGATCCCCGTTTTCGAGCACAGGATAGTCCTTCGTCAGGAGACCCGCGTAAACAGACGATCCGTGCGTTCGATTCTCGAGGACGTGGTAAGCTCGGTAACGCCGCCCGTAAGACGGAGCTGATCATGGCAAGAAATCGGGTTTTATATGTTCTTACTGCAGTAGGGTGCGTTATCTTTTCAATGGCGTACACCAGCAAGATATCGGCGGTGCTGTTGTTCGCGGTGCTGCTCTATCCCGTAGCCGCGGCTTTTTTCGCGTTCGTGCTCCTGCTCGGCGTAAAGGCCGAGTTTACAACAAAGCGCATAGTCACGGATAAAAACGAGCCGTTTGACATTTCAATAACGTTGAAAAACAGATCTATCCTTCCCGGAGTGCCCGTTGAGGTGTATTGTCATATTCCCGACCGCGAGGTCGGACTTTTCGCCGATAAAAGAGTGTTTGCGTCCATTTCTCCGTTAGGACAGGCGCGTTTGTCGATAGGCTGCGTGCATAAGTACAGGGGGAGCTTTACCTGCCGCATACACTCGCTGTCGTTTGTCGACCCTTTAAGGATAATACGTCTCACGAAAAAGCAGAAGCACACCATGTCAATGGTATTCCTCCCGAGAAAGCTCAAGCTCGCGGATATACTGTCGACCTCCGCGGGAGAGCAGAGCTTTTCCCCTAAGAAGCCGATAACCTCCGAGCGCGAGGACTTTTCTCACGTCCGCGGTTACCGTGAGGGCGATATTATGCAGCTTGTTCATTGGAAGCTCACTGCAAAGCAGGATGAGCTGATGATAAAGCAGTTTGACAGCGTAAACGACGTTCACGCGGCGGTGCTTTGCGACTTCAACGTCTACCCCGGAGAGTGCAACATAATGCTGCGTTCGGATACGGTCATAGAGACGGCGCTCGCGTTCGTCCGCGAGGCGGTCAACAAGGGCATATACTGCTCGGTGGAGACGGGCGAGCTTTCGCTGCACGATTCCGTGTCCGTATACGACGACCCTACGTTCAACAGATTCTTCGAACTGATGTCGGTCATTCCCGCAAAGATTGACGTTGCGGATTTCATATACACTATCGATAATGTTGACCTTGAAAGCACCTCCGCTGTAATAATGATAACGACCGAGCTTTCGGAGGAACTGCTTGCGAGGGCAAAAGCGGCGGCACAGCATACGGCGGTTTTCTACGCGTATATCAACCTTTCATTGAGAGAATTGCCACGCGATTTCAGCGAGGATCAGCTTGTGTTTCTGAATATCCGCCGCGCTGGTGAAAGAGGACTGCACGCCGCGGCCGAACACATAAACGACGGCTGAACGCCGTAAAAATACAAGAAAGAGGTAATCATATGGATATCAAAGCAAAAATTGACGAGGTCGTAAATAAGGTAAAGAACGACAAGGGCTTTGCCGAAAAATTCCAGAAGGAGCCGATAAAGGCTGTTGAGGAGGTACTCGGAGTAGACCTCCCCGACGACGCTATCAAAAATATCATCGACGGCGTAAAAGCCAAGATCAATATCGAAGACATAAAGGGCAAGATCGGCGGACTGTTTGGTGGAAACAAGTAAATAAAAAGCGAGCGGACCGCCCCGATTTGTGTATACAGATCGGGGCGGCTTTTATATTGTTTTCGCAAGATTTTTGACCGTTTTCTTTTTCCTTTTCGCGTATTCTACGGTTTGATACGCGCCGCCGCTGTCATGCTCAATACAGCAGATGATCATATCGGAGCGGTCGACCATTAAACGATTGCGGACTTGAAAAGCGCCTTTGAAGTGACTGTCCGAAGATCGTTGGCATATTTCGATCTCGTTGTAGTATTCTTCAAACGCGGCAGTATTTTTGCGGTATTCCTTTGTCATATACGGCAGCACGAGTACAAGGCTGCTGTTTCCGTAATCAAGTTCTTTTTGTGTTCGCCTTACAGCGGACGCCGCCATTATGTCAAAATCTCCGTTTCGTCCCACAAGAAATTCAACGTATTCCTTTGACCTTATCAGCGTTCTGATCTCCTCAACAAGAGAGTTATCGACATCAAGCGGATTTGAAATCTGCCGATGACCGAAAAAGCTTACAGTATAAATGTTCATAGCTCCTCCAATTGACTTGAAGATATATTTTATTGATTGTAATACAATATAAATTGTATCACATCTAATTCAAAAAGTCAATCTGCTATGATAAAATATTTAAGAGGGGGGAGTGCTATGAAAGAGGCGTACTATGGGCTATATAAGAGAATAGGTCTTAAAATCAGCTATTACCGTAAGCTGCGCGGACTTACGCAGGAACAGCTTGCCGAAAAGATAGACAAGAACACAGCTTTTATCGGCGCGGTAGAAGCGCCAAACGTCAACCGCACGGTTTCCCTTGACACGTTGTTTGATATTGCTGATGTTTTGGATGTACCGCCTTATAAATTCCTTCTTGATGACGAGTGAGGCTGAGAATGATAGTATTTGATCCGTTTTGGGAAACTATGAAACAAAAAGGCATATCCACTTATACCCCTATAAATAAATATAATATCAGCAGCAGTACTACTATACACCGCCTGCGTCATAATCTGGGTGTTACCACACAGCTATTGGACAATTTATGCAGAATATTCGATTGTGAAATTGAGGATATAGTGAAATATGAAAAATAAGCTCCCGTCGAAAAACGGGAGCTTTAAATTATTCAACCTGTAACAACACTCCGGAATATTTCGGCAGCGTAAATTTAGTAAGCCCGAATTTACAATTATCGGGAGTGTCCCCGCCGAATTTATTCCAGTCGGTATGGAGCAGCAGCTTTGACTTTTCGTAACCCTCGACAGAGTACTCCTTTTCGGCGTCGCTGAGATTGAACACCGCTACAAGCGTTTCCTTGGAGCTTTTACGCTCGATAGCGTAGATACAGTTTGCGGTGTTGTCGCAGTCTATCCAGCGGAAACCATCGTTTTGGTAGTCCTGCTCGTAGAACGCCGAGTGGGTGAGATAGAGCTTGTTGAGCATTTTCATAAACACGTTGAAGCTGTCGTGATTGGGATACTTGAGGATATCCCAATCCTGCTCGCGGCTCTCGTCCCATTCGCGTAGCTGCCCGATCTCGCCGCCCATAAAGTTGAGCTTTTTGCCGGGGTGCATATACATATACAAATAGAGCGCCTTGCCCTGCGGGAATTTGTCGTCGTACTGACCATTCATCTTCTGCAATATAGTGGCCTTTCCGTGAACGTTCTCGTCGTGCGAGAACGGCAGGATATAGCTTTCGTTATAATAGTACATCATTGAGAACGTCAGCTTGTGATAGTTATCCGAACGGTATTCGGGAGCGGTGCGGAAGAAGTTCAGCGTATCGTTCATAAATCCCATATCCCACTTGTAATCATAGCCGAGACCGCCCCAATCTACGGGCTTTGTGACGTTCGGGAAGTTGGTGGAGTCCTCGGCAAACAAAAGCGCATGAGGAATACGCTCTTTTATGCCTTTATTCATGGTCTTGATGAAGTCGACGCCATTTCCGTTTACGCCGCGCGCCTCCTCGCCCTGCCAGTAGATAATGCGGCTGATGGCGTCCATACGTATGCCGTCAAAGTGGAACTCTTTAAGCCAGTAGTATGCGCAGGATTGCAGAAAGCTCCTGACCTCTCCGCGGGAATGCATAAAGTTGCAGCTTCCCCACTCGCTCACTCCGACCGCGTTGTTCGGGTACTCGTAAAGCGCCGTTCCGTCGTAATTTCTCAGACCGTAGCCGTCGACGGCAAAGTGTACTGGAACAAAATCCATTATCACGCCGATATTGTTTTGGTGGAGCTTGTCGATAAGCTCCATAAGCTGAGCCGCGGTACCGTAACGCGCGGTCGGGCTGAAAAATCCCGTGTTCTGATATCCCCACGATTCGTCGCAGGGGTGCTCCGAGAGCGGCAGGAACTCTATGTAATTGTAGCCTGTCTCCTTGACGTAGGAGATAAGCCTTTCGGCGATCTCGTCGTAGCGATACCACGAATTGTCCTCTTTTCTGCACCACGAACCGAGGTGCATTTCATATATATTCAGCGGCTTGTCGCGGCAGTCGGAGCGCACGGTGAGCCATTTACCGTCGTTGAACGTATACACGTTCAGGTCACGCAGCACGGACTTGTAATCGGGACGAAGCTCCATTCCAAACCCGTAGATATCACAGTGATCAGTATATCCGCCCGAGCGGTTATAGATACGGTGAAAGTACTTCTCACCGTCTTTTCCGTGATCGACATACACCTCGAAGAAGTTGCCGTCATTTATGCGGTTCATTTCATACTCTGTCCAGTCTGTAAATTCTCCGAGCAGGGTAACTCTTGTGGCGCTAGGCGCGAACACTCGGAATATCCAGCCCTCGCCCGCGCGGTGTGCGCCGAGGTATTCATACGCGTCAAAGACCTTACCCGTATAAAAGCCGTAAAGATCCATATAATTTCCTCCATGTTATTGACTGCTGTCGATTATTGTGCTATAATCATTATAACAAAGTAATTTCAGTCAATCAATCGGCGCTTTTAGTCTGCGGTAAATTATTAGACTGTTGTCGAAAATTATCTATTTTTAGGAGGAATTATGGATCTGAGGGTCAAGAAAACAAAAAACAGTATTATCAACGCGTTCTTGAAATTACGCGCTAAGAAATCGCTCGAACGTATTACCGTAAAGGAGTTGTCCGACCTCGCCGAGATCAACAAGGCGACGTTCTATCTGCATTATAAAGATATCTACGATCTGTCCGAGACGCTTGAAAACGAGCTTTTCGAGCGGGTATTCAACAATATTGAGCACCCGAACTCCGCGCTCTCCGACCCCAAGTTGTTTATACGTGAGCTTGTCGAGGGGTTTATTTCCAACAAGTCGCTTATTGATATTATTTTCGGTAAAGACCGCCGCAATATTCTTGCGGACAAATTCGAGGCGGAGGTGCGGAAATTTATTTTCGAGCAGTATCCGCAGTATAAAGATGTTCCCGAGCTTAACATCACGCTTACCTATATTATAAAGGGCGGCTATTATGCCTATGTCGAGAACTCCGAATATGATACGGATAAAGTGATAACCGCTATCGGAGAAATTGCGGAGGGTATAGTGGCGAAATTAAAGTAAATTTTGATATAAAAAATCCCCCGAGACCATAGAGAACGTTTCTCTGTGCCCTCGGGGAAAATGTTTAAAAATGTTAAACGATCATTTCAGTTCATCGCGCGTAACGGTAAGTTCATGATTATAGAAATAATTCAGCGAGGAACGGTTGTTGTAGGTCTCGACGAGCAAGCCGTTCTCGTTGATAATAAATTCCCCGCTTCCGACCGCCGTCCACAGCCACATGGCGTTGTCGCGGTACATAAAGTCGAGATTTGGCGGCGTATCGCAGGCGGTGATTGTCTGTATCTTCCTTGCGGTATCCATTTCGCCGAGCGCGGTAAATCTTCCCGCAAACGACGACTTTGACTTTTCGTAAAAGCTTTGCCCGATAATATCCACATATTGATTTCCGGGGTAATAATCTATATTGCTGCCGTTCCACACCCAGATAAGATTTTTCAACCCGTGATAAACGCACAGCCTGTCGAACATAATCGTCCAGAGCTGCTTGTAGGTTTCCGCGTCGTTGCCCCACCAGTACAGCCCGGAATCCGCGTCGGGAACAGGCTCGAAGATCAGCGGGATATCCTGCTGATCAAACTTTTTCAGCTGCTCGGCGATCTTGTCGATAGCCTCCAGCAGCGCGATGAGATCGTCCTCGATATAGTTGTTATCCTTTAATGCCTTAATCTCCGCGTCGCTGAACATAGCGATATCGGAGACGTTCTGATTATCAAACAGCCCCTCAAGCGAAAAATCTCTCGGCGCGGTTCCGTGAAGAGAATTCGGCGAGTACCAGTGCCATGTATACGCGCAGATACCGCCGTCCTTGCTCCATTGCAGCGCAAGCTCGATCTCCTTTTCGGCTCTTTTTACACTTTCCTCGTCGGTCAGCACGGTCATAGCGAGCTCACCCGCGCGTATCGCGGGATATCTTCCCGTTTCTTTAAAAATAGCGTCTATCTCCGCGTTAGTGCCGATAGTGACGTTCTGCGCGGTGAGTATTTTCTTACCGTACAGCTCCGTAAGATATTGCATAAAATCGACAGCAGTCAAGGAGGAGTTCGGGTTTACACAGGCATTGCCGACGGAATAGCGCTTATCGCTAACCGCGTCGGAGCTTTCCACGAACAGATAGTCGATATCGATCATGCCCTCCTCAACGGTGAACTTGAGCGAGTTGCTGCCCGAGGTCAGATAAACGTTGTCCACGCCGTAGTACTTGAAGTCGTAGTCGCCGTTGTCAAATTCGCTGTCGTCATAAGGCGGGATATAGTATGTTCCCTGTATCATATCCGAGTATTGCAGCGAGACCGAAGCGCCGCCCTCCGAGCGCGCCGCAATGATTATGCGGTAGTGTTGCGGCGCGGAGGTGGTCACGATATGCGAGAGTGAGCCACCCTTGTTGAGCCGCACAAAGCCCTTTCCGTCAAACACCCCGTTGTCCTCGCCGTCGAGCAGCTCTCCCCCGTTGAACAGTCCGCCTTCCGCGTTCAGCTTTGCGGTGTAGTCCTTTTTCGTAATAGTGAACTCGCTTGTAACAAACTCGTTAGGCTCTGCCACCGCCGGCTCGCTCACACTTTCGGAGCTGCCCGAGCTGTCATCGGCATCGGGCGGTATATAATTCGGTATTCTTGAGCAGGAGCAAACCGCTCCCGCCAACAGCAGAGCAACAATAATTTTCGCGTATTTTTCCATATCTTCCCTTTATTATTCTATAATTATAACATCATTCTATAATGATAACGTCTCCGTCATGTATTTCCTCATCAAGTCGTGCAATCTTTCCGTTTACGGTGATAGTCTCCGCGTGAGCCAGAAGCTCCGTCGGGTCGTCCGAGAATGCCGCCGCAACGTCAAGGAAGATAGGCGGCTTGCCGTCTCCGCGCGCGGGGAATTCGGTTTCGATACCGTTTACCGTGATCATTGGTCCGCTCGGTTCAGCGGTAGCACTTTGCACGGGAGCGGGAGGAACAGTAACAAGCTCGGGAACTTTTTCCTCAACCATAACAGGCTCAACAACAGGCGGGTTTTCGTAAGTTATGATATCGCCGCTTTTCAGCATATCCTCGGGAGCGGGCGGCATACCGTTCAGCAGTACCTTTTCCTTTATACCGAGATATCCCAGAAGCTCGGAAATGCTTTCCGTCTGCACGAGCGCTATCTCGTCGCCCTCCCATATACGGCGGTCGGCGGTGACCTCCCTGCCGTTTATCAGTATGTATTTACCTGCGCGCTGCTTGTTTCCGAAAAGCACGACGGTAAACGCGCGTATTGTATTCAGATCGAAGTAGTCTGACAAATGCGCCGCCGCGTCCGCGCCGTTCTCGGCGGGGACTATCGTCACCACGTCGCCCTTTGTGACAACGGTGTTCATCGACGCGGGATCGCCGTTCACAATGACCTCCGACGGCTTTGCGTGACCGCCGCGCAGAGTGATCTTCTCTCCCGAAAGCGTGAACGAGAGCGGCTTTCCCGACCCCGCTATCATATCCTCGGGCTTGATCTTCGCAAATCCCATAAGTTCGAAAACCGTAAGCCTGTTGGTATCAAGGGTATGCAGCTTTTTGCCGTTTACGGTGATTGTCGTGAAGTCGTAGGATACTCCCTCCCCCGCGCTGACAGCGATACCGAGCGGCGTTGAATGCTCCGCGTCAAGCGGCATTTCGTCCGGTGCGATTATGCCTCGCAACAGCTCGCGTCTGCCTGTGATAACGCGCGTCGAATCTACCTTTAGTTCCTCGGCCACCAGCGGCGCGAGATTTTTCAGCTTACTGCCGCCGCCCACGAGGAAGATAGCTTGCGGAGGAACGGCGTTCGCGGTGATTATCTCCTCGGCAATGACCCTCGCAAGCTCATGCGCCGCGGGCGCGATTATCTGATCAATACGCTCGCGAGTGACCTTATTTTCGCGCAGCAGTATATCCTTGAACGCGATCTCCTTGTCGTCGGAGGTTTTCAGCATCTCCGCGGTGTTGAAGTCGACCAGCAGCTCTCTCATTATCGTTTCGGTGATCTCGTCGCCCGCGGTAGTCGCCATTCCGTAAGCCACCACGCTGCCGTCGCGCGAGACCGCAACGTCGGACGTGCCCGCGCCGATATCGCACAGCGCGATATTGATAAGCCGCAGCTCCTGCGGAATGACCGCGTTCATAGCCGCGATTGGTTCCAGCGTGATATTCGCGACCTCGAGGTTTGCGCCGTAGACCGCCGCGCAAAGGCTCTCCACCACATATGCGGGCAGAAATGCTGCGATTATCTCCGTCACCAGCTTTTCGCCGCGGTGACCCTCGGGCTTATTCACCTTAAAGCCGTCCAATGAGAGCGAGATGACGTTATGCCCGACGCAGTAGAAAGTTGCCGTGTCGTTGTCCTTTGAGAAGCTGTAACAGGTGCGGCGCACCGCGTCAAGCTCCGTTGCTTTCAGAGCCTCGGCGGTGATGATCTTGTTTTCGGGGAGCTTATACTCCCACGCCGCGCGCATAGTCCTCAGCGCGCGTCCCGCCGCCGCCACGCACACGTCGCGGAGCTGAATACGGTTGCGAGCCTCAAGCGCCCGCTTTACCTTCTTGATATCGCCCGAAACAGCCTTGATATCCTCGATCTGTCCGTCCGCCATAGAACGCTTTTCGTGAACGACCGTTTCCATATCGAGTATCTTGCAGCCCTGCGGAGTTTTCCGCGCGAGTACGCCTACGACTGTCCGAGTTCCTATATCCAGCGCGAAGATAACGTCGCCCTGCACGTTTTTCTTAGGTGCTGAGCTCTCGGCTTTCTTAGTGCTCTTAGACTTGGTCGGCTTTCTCCCGACAGCTTTCTTCTCGTCCATATTCTACCCTCGTATCTTTGTATTATCGCAAAAATTACTTTTCGTAGCCGATTTTAAGAGTATTCCCGTCAACGGCGACGCCCTTGCTGAGCGTGATCGGGAGTTTCTGCTCCTCGGTAAAGCCTATCGTTTCGCCGTCGCGGAGCGTTGCGCCAGTTTCGAGGACATAGGATGCTATCGTCAGCATGAACTCGCGCAGCTCGTTAAAGTCCGCCTTATCCGCTTCAATATAGACCTCCATTTCCTCCTTGCCCATACGTCGCATACCGTATGTATACACGCCCGACTGCTTTCCATCGCTGAATATCCCGAGCCATACAAGGTTGAGTACGGGAACGTGACCATCGCTCATCAGACCGGCAAAATCGAGATACATCTTCGGCGGGAACACCGCGCCCTCATTGTAGAACGCAACGGCGGTCTCCTGCTTCATGATCGCACATACTGCCTTTACAAACAGCTTGCCCTTTTCAATGAGATCGTCCTCTTTTCCGAGGATAGCGATTATTGCATGCGCCTTATGAGAAGCCGCGACCTCTACCGCGTCCTGCCACATATAATTTCCCTTAGCCCAGTACTCCGCCTCGCCGTCGGGAACGGGCGCGGGCATAAGTCCCACCACCACTCTGTACCCGTTAACGTCTGCATAGATTACGTCGTCCTCGGGCTCGGGATCGTCCGGAACGTCAATATCCCAGTCAGCCTTCAGATCGGCAAAAAACTTTTCCTTGTCAAGTCTGGGCTCGGATAACAGCGCAAATCCCGCGAAGTTTCCGATGTCTCTCTTTTCCCCTTTCGACGCATTGTTTTTCTTAAATAATCCCATATTTTTCTCCTTATTTACAGTATTTTTTCAATCCGTTCAAATCCGTGACCGTATAGTCCTGCCCGAATTCCGCTCCCCTGCCCCGCCTGTCGATAAGCACTCCCTTGCAGCCAAAACGGTGTGCGCATTCGATATCCTTCCGCTCGTCGCCGATATATATCATCTCGTCCGTCGCAATCTCAAAATGCTCCGCGATATCGTTCAGCCCTTTCGGATTTGGCTTTCTCCAACCGCACGAGATCGACGAAACATACAAATCAAAATACGGCATAAGTTCGGGGAAGTAACTCTTATGCAGCTTGTCGGGCATTGCCGTAGCTACATCCGTAAGCGCCGCGATTCTATACCCCGTCGCCTTCAACTCATTCAGAATGGGCAGCGTGTCGGGATAAATATACGCCGTTAGATGAAACGCCGCGAAAAACTCCCCGATGACCCGTTCAAGGTCATACTCAAAATCCCAATCCGCGCAAGCCGCCCCGAAAATATGTTCGGGCGAGTAGTCCGCCTCGCGGTAGTTCATCTTCGGGTTGAACGAGCGCAGCACCTCAAGAGTGCGTATCTTCCGTTCGCTTGTCAGAGGCAAGTGCAGCTTTTTCGCCGCCGTATCGAGCGCGTTTTCGTAATAATCCAGCCAGCAGAACGGCATATCCTTGTATTCCATAAGAGTTCCGCCGATATCAAAGCCTATAACCTTTATCATAGCTCAGTCCTTTATTTTAAGCGCCTTACGCAGCTCCTTTTCCGCCGAATTCATCATCACCACAAGCGCCACGTCGCCGCTTTGGAGCGTAGTCTGACCGGACGGGATAACTGTTTTTGTACCGCGTGTAATACAAGCGATAAGACACCCCTCAGGCAGATTGAGGTCCATAAGCTTCTTGCCCTCCAGCGCGTAGTTTTTCGGCACGGTGAGCTCCATAAGCGACGCGTCTTCGCCGTCGAGCTGTAACAGCTTTTTCATTGCGCTGAGGTCGACCTCAAACTCGAGCGTCTGAATAATATTGTCGGTCGCCGAGATGACGATATCCACGCCCAGCTCTTTTAGTGCGTCCGCGTTCTTGGGATTGTTGACCTTTGCGATAGTCTTTTTCACGCCGAATTTATATTTTGCTATCTGGCAGCACACGAGATTGCTCTCGTCCTGCCCCATGACCGCTATAACGCAGTCCACCTTATCCGCCCCGCAAGCCTCGAGCGCTTCCACGGTAGTGCCGTTTCCGCAGCTCACCTCCGCATCGAGATTGTTTGCGCAGTAACGGCTCTGTTCTCTGTCCTGTTCGATTATCGCAACGGAATACCCGCGTTCGGGCAGCGATTTAGCAAGATAAAACCCGACCTTGCCGCCGCCGACAATTATTGCTTTCAAGAGCTGCACCCCCTGTTATGCCTTTTTGGCGAATATCAGCTTATCCCCTTCAATAAAGTTGATAGGCTGACCGCGATACAATATCAGCCCCGACCCTGCGCGGAGCACGCCGAACAGCATTTCCTCGCCCTCGTATTGAATATCGTCTGGTATCGCGCCGATAAACTCTTCGGGAATGTCTATCGTCGAAAAATGCACGGTATGGTTCTCGAAATTAAGCTCGTCGATCACTCCGTCGTCATCCTCGACAGCCGCGCAAGCCGCGCTTACCGTGAGTTTAGTCGGACAAATGACGTTGACCCCGAGCTGCTCAAAAACCTTTCCCTTTTCGATATCCGTTATTCTTGCGAATATCTTCGGCACCTTGAACGTCTGTCTTGCCAGCTGCGACACCATGATATTCATATCGTCCTGAGCCGTGACCGCGAACAGCGCGTCGCAGGTCTGTATTCCCGCGCGCTTCAGCACGTCCTGATCTATCGGCACACCCGTTGTGGTAAACCCGCCGAATTTCGGCGACAGCGAGTCAAATTTCGCCCCGTTCTTGTCAATGACCGAAACGTCGTGACCTCTTTCGTCAAGCGTTTCCGCCAACGCCGATCCGACCATTCCGCAGCCAATAATTAAAACGTTCATAAGCTGTATCTCCCGTAATTACTTTCCCACACAGAACCTCTTAAAGACCTCCGCGATGACCTCCTCGCTCGCCTTTCTGCCCGACAGCTCGTACACCGCGTCAAGCGCCTGTTCGAGGTCGACGCCCACCGCGTCGGGAGTTATCCCCGCGAGCGTTCCCGAAAGCGCATTATCCACGGCAGCGGCGGCGCGTATTACGCAGGCTCTCTGCCGCTCGTTCGCGAGAAATCCCGAATTCGCGTTCAGACTGTCCAGATCGAGCCGAGAGGTGATCTCCCTGCCGAGAACATCCGCGCAGCCTTCGTCCTTAGCCGAGACGGTCACAGCTTTTCCGAGACGGCTTTCCAGCTCCTCGATTTCAATCACGTTCTCAAGATCGTTCTTGTTGACGACGGGTATCACGACCTTATCCTTCAGAAGCCCGAATAGCCGCCAATCCTCGTCGGAGAGCCGCCGTGAGCCGTCAAAGACCGCCAGCACGATATCCGCGTTTCGGAGCTTTTCAAGCATTATCTGCACGCCGATCTTCTCCACCTCGTCCTCGGTTTCGCGAATTCCGGCGCAGTCCGCTATCAGCAGCACCGCGCCGCATAAATTGACCGTCTCCTCGACGATATCGCGCGTAGTTCCCTCAACGTCGCTTACAATGCTCCGCCGGCTTCCCGACAGCAAATTCATTATCGTCGATTTACCCACATTAGGTTTGCCGACGATTGCGCACGATATACCGTCGCGGATAAGCCGCCCCGTATCGTAGCCTGAAAGCAGCTCGTCAAACTCCGCCTTGACCGCTGTAAGCCGTTCCGTCAGCCACTTCTCGGTGACCACGGGCGTATCGTCCTCGGGATAATCTATCCAAGCGGATATCTGCGCCGAAACGTCCATTATCATTTCGGCGATCCTCTCCGCGCGGCGGTACAGAGCACCCTCGCGCTGACTGTTCGAGCAAGCCAGCAGCTGCTCTCCCTGCGCCGAGATTATATCCGCGACCGCCTCCGCCTGCGTCAATGACATCTTGCCGTTCAGCAGCGCGCGCTTTGTAAATTCCCCTGCCGCCGCGGGTTCCGCGCCCGCCTTCAGACAAGCTGTGAGCACCCGCCGCGTGACGTAGATACCTCCGTGACAGGATATCTCGCAGACGTCCTCGCCCGTGTATGAATGCGGCGCTTTGAACACCAGCAGAACTCCGTCGTCAAGGCGCTCCTCTCCGTCACATATCTTTCCGTATGCGGCGGTATAACCGCGCATTTCGGCAACTTTTTTTCCCGAGACGGGCTTAAATACCGTCTCCGCGACGGCAAACGCGTTTTCTCCCGATATCCTCACCACCGATATCCCTCCGACAGCCGCGGGAGTGGCGATAGCGCACACGGTAGCTCCAATCGATCCAATAGCCATAATTACTTTTTCTTTCCAAACAGCTTCCCGAAAAATCCTTTTTTCTCGGGTTCTTCCTCGTTATTTTCTACGGGACTGTCCGACAGTTTTTCCGCCTCTTCCTCGTAGTCGTCGAACATTCCCATCAGAATGGGCTTAGCCTTGAATTCCTCACCCATATCGTTCAGCAGATACGTATACGTCCGAGTAGGCATATCAATGGCATAGTCGGCAAGACTTGCGCACTCAAGCACGTCCTCCAGCTTCTCGGTCATTCGTTCGGGAATTGAAGCCGCGGCGCTCTCGTAATATTCCTCGCACGCGATGTTGTATTCCTCCGCGGGATTTCTGCCCGCAACCTGCGTCAAATGGATACCCTCGCGCAGATAAGCCGTGTAGTCCAGATAGTCGCTGTGGAACTCATTCAGCAACGCCGCAAGCACCCTGTTTTGCAGTCTCTGCAATTCGTCCTCGGGAAACCTCTCCAGTGCCTTTTGATACAAGTCAACCGCGTTCTTCTGCCACATTTCCGAGTTATAGCTGCCGTCGAGCAGCGAGCTTCTCCTCGCAAAGGTCGTATTGCGGTGCTTTTCGCCTATCATGGTATACTTCATTAAGTTGACGCGCTCATCGAACGTATCACCCTCGGAGATACGCTGAACGCGCTCCGCCTCTTTCAGAAGCGTTTTATCGGTAAGCGCACCTTCAATCTTCGCGGAGGGATAATGCCGCCCTGCAAGCTTTTTCAGCTCGTTCTTCTGCATAATGCCGTCGTCGAGCGACGCGAAAAATCTGCTCTCGCCGACGTCGCCCTGCCGCCCCGCACGACCGCGCAGCTGCTTGGTGATACGCGAGCTCTCGCGCATCGAAGTCGCTAATACTAACAAACCGCCGACCCCGACCACAAAATCCTTGTCTGCGCTATCAACGCCGCCGAGCTTTATATCAACGCCGCGCCCGGCCATATTCGTAGAGATCGTGACCGCGCCGCGTTCGCCCGCTTTCGCGATAATTGCCGCCTCCTCCGCGTTGTTTTTCGCGTTGAGAACCCTGCATTCGATACCGAGCTTCCTTAAGTCCTCGGCAATGCTCTCGCTTTCCTCAATGCTCTCGCTGCCCACAAGCACGGGACGTTGAATATCCGCCGCGTCCTTTATTGCTGTGATAATAGCCTTGCGCTTTTCGGTCTCGTCATAGTATAATTCGAGCGGCTTATCAATTCTCGCGCAGGGCAGCCTTGTCGGGATAACGTCGGTGAGTATGCCGTAAATTTTCTCAAATTCCTCGCGCGCCGCCTCGGCGGTGCCCGTCATACCCGAAATCTTCGGATACAGCCGTGCAAAGTACTGTAACGCGATATTGCCCATAATTCGTCCGCGCGAAGTGATCTTTAGACCGTGCTTAGCCTCGACCGCCGCCTGTAATTCTCCCGGGAACACGCGTCCCGGCGCGGATCTTCCCGTGAACTCGTCCACGATCAGTATATTTCCGTCCTTAACAATGTAGTCCTTGTTTTCGGCAAGCTCCTCGCGCGCCTTCAGACACGCGCATATCTTCGCCAGCAGTTCCGCGCCGTCCGCGGCGTAGATGTTGCAGCCGAATATTTCCTCCGCTTTGTCCGCGCCGCTGTCGGTGAGATAAACATTCCGAGTATCCTCGTCGACCGAAAAATCGTTCTCGCCGAGCGCCGAGACCTTATCGTAGACTGCTCTAACGTCGCCGTTTTCCTTTACGGCAACGTCGCCCGCAATAACCAATGGTATTCTCGCCTCGTCGATAAGAATACTGTCCGCCTCGTCAACTATCGCAAAATTCAATTTTTCGGGGAACACAGTCTCCTCCGTATCAAAGCAGACGAAATCGCGGAGATAATCAAACCCCGCCTCTTTCGCGGTAATGTACAGTACCCGCTTTTGATACAGCGCCTTTCGTTCCCTCCGAGGAGTGATCTCGGTAATACACCCCACAGTCACTCCAAGCTCGTCGTATATAGGGCGCATCCAGTTACAGTCACGGTCTGCGAGGTAATCGTTGAATGTGAGTATATGCACCCGACCGTTATTCAGCGCCTCATAGCACGCCGCAAACACCGCGCAGAGCGTTTTGCCCTCGCCCGTCTGCATCTGCACCATTCTGCCCTCCGACAGCGACAAAGCCGCCGAAAGCTGCTCGTCAAACGGAGTTATCCCAAGCGTTTTCTCCGCCGCGGAATAGCACCGCGCGAACACCTCTTCAATGGAATTGCCCATGCACTCGCCGCTTTTAGCAAGAGATTTTATTTTTGCGATAGTGGTTTTCTTATCCAATATTTGTCCCCTTTTGAAGTTTGTGTAGAACATCTTAATAAGCCGAAAGCCCGCGCGTCCTTTGGAACAGCGGAGCTTTCGGTTTGACCTTAACTTGCCGAATTATGCCTTTTTGCTCGTGAAGTGATTGCGAGCAGCTCCGTACCGCGGTTATCGAGCCAGCGCGCGACGGTGCGCGTGGTCTGTCCGCACCTCGCCATTTCGCACAGTCGCTCGAAGCTCACCCATTTAGCCGCGCATACCTCAATAGACTGCAAACGCATAGCGCTGAGCGGCACATCCTTTACCAGAATATAGAAGTCACGCAGCATACTGTCGGTAGTCAGCGACCATTCGAGATCAAGCTCGTCCTCGTCCGCCCGTATACCCGTTTCCTCAAAAAGCTCGCGCACAGCCGCCTCACGGCTTGTTTCTCCCGAAACGGCACAGCCGCCCGAGCATTCCCATTTGCCTCCGCTGGTCTTTTCGGGAACGCGCTGTGTCAGCAGTATCTCGCCGTTGGTGTTGATAGTCATCACCTGCACGACGATATGATATTCGCCGTGCGGGATAGGCGCACCCCTGAGTACCTTCCTTCCCAGCGGCTGCCTGTTGACGGAATAGAGATCGAAGAACTCCATTATATGCTTTTCGCTCCGTTTTCGAGATTTTTGCGGATAAGCTCGCAGCGCTGTTTTACGCAGTCAGCCGAGCGGTGCGGATCCTCGGGAGTATTGAAGGTGTAATCCATCAGCTTCTCGATCGTCGTGGAGGCAACGTGAAGTCTTGTGTCGGAGGACGCGTAGTAGATATACACATTATCGTCTTTGACGATACAGCCGTTCGTGAAGCATACATTGGAAACATCGCCCACTCTCTCGATGCCGTGCGGAGCTATAAACAGTCCTGACGGCGAAGCGATAAGCTTAGACGGGTCTTTAAGGTCTGTCGCGAACACGTAGATAACGTACCGCAGACCCGCCGCTGTATTTCTCACGCCGTGCGCGATGTGTATCCAGCCCTTTGGGGTTTTTATCGGCACAGCGCCCGCGCCGTTCTTCACCTCGGTGAGCGTGTGGTAAACTCTGGGAGAGATGACCTTCTCGTCGGTGCAGAGCACGGGATTTGTGATGTCCTCACAGAGCGCAAAACAAACGCCCCCGCCGCTGCCCGTCTGAATAAAATCGTCCTGCGGACGTGTATAGAACGCGTACTTCCCGTCAACAAATTCCGGGTGCAGACAAACGTTTCTCTGCTGCGGCGACTTGGAGATAAGGTTCGGCAAACGCTCCCAAGTAACCAAATCCTTAGTGCGGACGATACCCGCCTGCGCCACGGCAGCCGAAAGGTCGTTGGACGTGGTATCCTTGCTCTCGGAGCAGAACACGCCGTATATCCAGCCGTCCTCATGCTGAGTAACGCGCATATCGTAGACGTTGGTCTCCTCGGGACAGGTATCGGGGAGCTGCACGGGATAATCGCGGAAACGGAAGCCCTCGGTAGGCTTGTCGCTCTCAGCTACCGCGAAAAAGCTCTTTCTGTCCGAGCCCTCAACGCGAGCGATTAAACAGTACTTGCCGTTAAGATAGATAGCTCCCGAGTTCATTACCGCGTTCACACCCAGTCTCTCCTGAAGATTGGGATTGGTCGAGTAGTCAAGGTCATAGCGCCAGAGGATAGGCGCATGAGCCGCGGTGAGCACGGGGTTCTCGTAGCGGTCGTAAATACCGTTGTAAAAGTCCGTCTTGGGATTGGGCTTGTCAAGCAGCGCCTCCTGTTTCTTTACCAGCTCGGCGAGCTGCGCTTCAAATTGTTCTTTTGTAAACATAAACAAAATCCTTTCAATTATAGAAAATAATACATCTATTCTATTATAACATATCTTTATTGGAATTTCAAGGTTGACAGAGCATTTTTTATGAGTTATAATTAAAATATGAAGAAAATACCGTGAAATTTAAGTAATTAAAGCACGCAGCTTATAGGAGAACGTTATGAAAAAGCATATCGCACTGACATTCGACGACGGACCGAACACCGATACCACTCCTCGGGTACTTGAAAAGCTGAAAAAATACGGCATACCTGCCGCGTTTTTCCTTGTCGGCGATAATATCACCCCCGAGAGCGCCGAGGTATCCCGCGCGGCGTTTGGTCACGGCTGCGAGCTGTGCAGTCACAGCCGCACTCACACGGCAATGACCGAGCTCACCGCCGAGGAGATACGCGCCGAAACAGAATTCACCGACAGCAAAATAAAGGAAATAACAGGTGAAGTACCGCGCTTTTTCCGTCCGCCCTATATCGCCGTGAACAACGTTATGCTCGACAATATCGACAAGATATTCATAGCGGGCATAGGCGCGGAGGATTGGCTCGACGAGGTGACCGCCGAAATGCGCGCCGAAAAAATTCTCGCGCAGGCGAAAAACGGAAGTATTATCCTGCTGCACGATATGCGCGGCAACTCCCGGACCGTCTCCGCGCTCGACCTTATTATTCCCGCGCTGCTGAACGACGGTTACGAATTTCTCACGGTATCGGAGCTTTTCACCGCCGAGGGAGTAGCGCCAAAGCGCGGCATTATCTACTCGAACGTATTGCAGACGGAGATATACTAAGGAGGACGTATGCTGCCGAAAAATAAACGTATCTGCCCATGCTGCGGAAAAAAGCTCGAGCTTGTTCCGCCGACAAAAGAACTGCTTCCAAAGCGCACATTATCAACTGTCGTCGGACGGGAGTTCTACCTTATCTCAAAAAAGCGTATTCTCAGCTATACGGTATCTCCAAAATCGAATTTTACATATCCGGCGGGATTTGACAACTATACGCCCGCGTCTGTCAAAGAGGACTATTGCTTTATCAATAAACGCTCTACACGAAACGATTTCCCGGGGATCGCCACCGCTTATAACACCCGAAAAAAACTCGCAAAGGACAATTTGTGGCTTTTCTCATGGGAAATGGTATTTCATTGCGGCAATTGCGGACAAAAACTGGCACTCAATTATAACCCGTTTTCCATACTGAACGATTGGCTATGGCTGTCATTTATATGCCTGATTTTACTGATATTTTTGTGTTTGACGGAGTATGCCGCAGTCTGGGCGGCTAATTCGGCGGCAACGTTTGCGGTGTTTTGCGCGGTGTCGGGGTTATATCCGTTATTTGTTATTGTTGCGTTTTTACGATTAGCTTACGCCAAACTGTTTCTCAGCAACTTTGTTCCCACAAACGAGGTCGATAATCTCGTCTATCCCCCTACCGACATAAAGCTGGCGGTTATCCGCTCCCCGTACCTGCGTGAGGGCAATGTCCTCACCGCCAAGTTCGCCGACGAGGAAGTCCACATTTATCTTGTACACAAAAACGACATCTGCGAATTTTCGATATGCTGCGACGATAGCGAACGCGAACAACTGAAACAGCGCCTTTCCGAGCGCGCGGAGATTGAGCTGACGTTCGAGGGCAAGCGCGTCGGCACGGCAAAGATAACTGAGGTGATCCTATGAAACTTATAAAAAAGCTGCCGAAATGGGCGATAGTAACGCTCTGCGTCTTCGGCTTTGCAGCGCTGTACGCTGTTTACTATATCGTGCTCGGAAACGTGCAGCAGATGGCACAGGCGCGAAAAAAGCAGAACGACCTCCGCGATGTATATAAAAACCACATAGCCAAGACCACAAAGGGCAGCCTGCACGGTGCGGAGCTTGCTATTTTAAATTAAAGGAGCAATTATGAATTATAACCCTATTATTTTTGACCTTGACGGCACATTGCTGAACACCCTCGGCGACCTAGCCGCGGCGGGAAATCACGCCCTTGAGCAAATGGGCTTTCCCACCTATGCCGAGGAAAAATACCGTTACTTTGTCGGCAACGGAATTCCCAAGCTTATCGAGCGGATATGCCCACCGGGCTCCTCCCCCGAGACATTGGAGCGCGTGCATACCCTTTTCGTCAAGTATTACGATCAACACAAATCCGACCGCACCAAGCCCTACGATGGTATGCCCGAGCTCCTCGCGGAGCTAAAAGCGCACGGCATTACCGCGGTCTGCAACACCAACAAGGACTACGTTTTCTCGGAAAACCTGTTGCGTTCGTTTTACGGCGATACTCTCGCTGAGATAGTCGGAGCGGGTCTCGGCTACGCGACCAAGCCCGACCCAAAGGCAGCGCTGTACCTCGCCGAAAAATACGCGGTCAAGGGCTGTAAGCCCCTTTATGTCGGAGACAGCGGCGTGGATATGCAGACCTCTCTAAACGCGGATATTGACGGCTGCGGAGTGCTCTGGGGCTTCCGCGACCGCGCCGAGCTCGAACAATTTACCCCCGCCCACATTGCGGATACCCCCTCGCAGCTCCGTGATATCATACTTGGAGGACGCAAATGCATATAGAACACATTGCGCTGTACGTAAACGACCTTGAGGCTGCAAAGGAATTTTTCACTAAATATTTCGGCGCGGTATCCAACGACGGCTATCACAATCCGACAACAAATTTCCGCTCATATTTCCTCAGCTTTTCCGACGGCGCAAGGCTCGAAATTATGACCCGTCCCGAGCTTGACGATACCGAAAAAACTCCGTTCCGCACGGGCTATGCGCATATCGCGTTCTCCGTCGGCAGCCCCGAGCGCGTCAACGAACTTACCCGAGAACTGCAAGCCGCAGGCTTCAAAGTGACGAGCGGACCGCGCCACACGGGCGACGGCTATTACGAGAGCTGTATCGAAGGTTTTGAAAACAACCTGATAGAGATCACAATATAACAAAAACGGGAGCGCCAAGCCCCCGTTTTTATATCATTACCGCTACGCCTCGTTGATCTTACTTCCGCTCTTGAATATAAGCGCCGCAATAAGTCCGAAGAATATCGCCGCGGATATTCCGACCGCCGCCGAGGTAAATCCGCCCATAAATATCCCGATAAATCCATTCATATCGACCGCCTTGCGAACTCCCTTCGCGAGCAGATGACCGAATCCCGTCAGCGGCACAGTCGCGCCGCCGCCCGCAAAGTCGACAATAGGCTGATACCAGCCCAGCCCGCCGAGCACAACACCCGCGACCACATAAGCCGTAAGAATTCGCGCGGGCGTAAGCTTTGTTAAATCAATAAGCACCTGTCCGACAGCGCACAGCAGTCCGCCTATCACAAACGCCCAGACATATTCCATAAACATATCCATAAATTTGCCCCCTATCAAGTGTAACTTATCTCTACCGCGTGCGCGATACCCGGGATCGAGCCGCCCTGCTGCACAATAGTCGGCGACATCAGCGCGCCCGTCGCGACATACAGTACACGTTTCAATTCTCCGCTTTTAACGCGTTTAAGAAAATGCGCGCACATCATCGAAGCCGAGCAGCCGCAGCCCGAGCCGCCCGCGTGAACGTCCTGACGCTCCCTGTCGTAGATCAGCAGTCCGCAGTCCTGATGATGCTCCTTTAATGAAACGCCGTCGCGCTGAAACAACTCGTACAGCATATCGCTGCCGACCTGTCCGAGATCGCCCGTCACGATAACATCAAAGCTTTCGGGATGAGTACCCGTGTGTTTGAAGTGCCGCGAGATCGTATCGTAAGCCGCACCCGCCATTGCCGCGCCCATATTGTTCAGGTCAGTGATACCCATATCCTGAATTTTTCCGACAGTTCCCGAACGGATATACGGCGGTTTAAGCGCCGAGTTGAGTATTGCCGCGCCCGCCGCGGTAGCCGTCCATTGAGACGTAGGAGTACGCACACCGCCGTAGTTCAGCGGAAAACGGAACTGCCGCTCCGCCGACGAGAAGTGCGAGCTTGTCACCGCCGAGCAGTTGTCAACATATCCCGCGTTGACCATACAAGCCGACAGCAGCAGGCACTCCGCGAATGTCGAGCAAGCGCCATACACTCCCAGAAACGGGATATAAAAGTCTTTCAGCCCGTAAGACGAGCCTGTACACTGATTGAGCAGGTCTCCCGCGAATATCAGATCCATTTTTTCGGGACAGAGCTTAGCCTTGTCCATGGCGTGTTGCAGCGCCTTCTTCTGTAACTGAGCCTCCGCCTGCTCCCATGTGTCCATATTATCCTTGTTGTCCTCCAGTACCTCGTCAAATTCATCACCATGCGGACCCTCGCCCTCTACCTTGCCGACTACGGAAGCCCACTCGGATATCGAGGCGTTGCCGAATTTAAACGTTTTTCCCTCGCAAATTGCCATAATATCCCCCTTAAAACAGCGTGGTTATATAGTAAATAATTCCGTAGACTATCGAAGCCGAAATACCGTATACTATTACGGGACCCGCGATAACAAACATCTTAGCGCCCAGTCCGAGCACATACCCCTCGCTTTTAAAGTCCAACGCGGGCGATACGACCGAGTTCGCGAAACCCGTAATAGGCACGAGAGTACCTGCGCCCGCGTGCTGAGCTATGCGGTCGTAGAGTTTCAATCCCGTAAACATTGCGGACAGGAAGATAAGCGTCATAGAGGTCCACATTCCCGACTCGTCGGGATCGAGCCCGAACGACTGATACATATTCAGCAGTGCCTCGCCGAGCACGCATATTCCTCCGCCGATAACAAACGCCATCGGAATTGTCTTGTACATTGCCGACGGATGTGAATGCCGCTTGGCAAGCTTGCCGTATTCCTGATTAGATATATTCATAAAAGATTGCTCCTTTCAATTTCGGATATATGAATATTTTGTTGAAAAAGAGCGAAAAAATACGATTTTGAAATATAGTAAAATTTGACTTTTCCTGTCGATCGTGATATAATGAATGAGCCGGCGTCCTACCGAGTATTTTCGGGAAGTAGGTGATTGACTTGGAAAATATATTCAAATTCATACTTTCCGTCATAGCAGGTATCTACTCTTACTTCATCTGTAAATAGCTCGACGGTGAAAAGTAGTCGGCAAAGAGCCTAGCGTACACAAAAAGGTACCACCGTACGGCAATACGGGGGTATCAATTTTTTAGGTGACCGACTTTTCGGAAAACCTATTCAACTTCAATATAATTATAGCATATAGCACAATATTTTAATTTTGTCAACACCCGAACAAAAAAACCAACGATTGACAAAAAATACCCGTTATGATATAATAAGGTAATGATTAACAAGAGGTGATAATATGGAACACAAAGGCACAATAACACTCGAAACGGAGCGGCTGATACTTCGCAGATTTACCGAAAGCGATGCCGAAGCCGCGTTCAAAAACTGGACGTCAAGCGACGCGGTAACAAAGTTCCTGCGCTGGGAAACCTACCGCGATATTTCGGCAATGCGCGATTACATAAATTTTCAGTTGGAAAACTACAAGAAAACTGATACTTACGATTGGGCGATAGTGCTCAAAGAGCTTGGCGAGCCTATCGGTTCAATGGGCGCTGTCGCGTTCAACGAAAAGGCTCGGAGCGTCGAGATCGGCTATTGTATCGGAGAAAAATGGTGGCGGCGCGGTTACACGAGCGAAGCGCTGTCGGCGGTGATAAGGTTCTTTTTTGAAGAGGTCGGCGTAAACCGTGTTTACTCGGAGCACGACCCGCGAAATCCCAACTCGGGCAGGGTAATGGAGAAGTGCGGAATGAAGTATGAGGGCACTCTCCGACAAGCCGATTTTAACAACACGGGTATCTGCGACACCTGCGTTTACGGAATACTCGCGGAGGAATACAATGCGCACGCAAATAAAATACAGAAGGATTAAAACAATGGAATTGATGATCAAACATTTCACAGAGCTGTCGACCGATGAGCTTTACGATATAATTCAAGCGCGTGTGGACATCTTTGTCGTGGAGCAGAAATGCCCCTACCGCGAGCTTGATGACAAGGACAGAGACGCTTACCACATTTGGCTTCGCGACGAAAATGGAATTATCGCGTACCTGCGCACTCTCGACAAGGGTGTAGCGTTCGAGGAGGCTTCGGTCGGGAGAATAATCACCGTGCGGCGCGGACAAGGCTACGGCGCGGTCATCATGCGCGAGGGCATAAAATTCGCTTTGGAGAAGTATAACACGAACAAGCTGAAAATCATGGCGCAGCATTACGCCAAGGGCTTTTATGAGAAATTCGGATTCGTGCAGTGTTCCGATCCCTTCGACGACGACGGTATCGAGCATATAGATATGATATTAGAGGATAAAAAATAAGGAGCGCAAAATGAGCCTTGTAATGAATTTATACTATACGGGCAAAAACGGCGCGGCGCGTAAATTTGCCGAGCAAATGGAGCGCCGCGGAATTGCCGAGCGCATACGTCAAGAGCGCGGAAATCTTCGGTACGAGTACTTCCTCCCGATGAGCGACCCCGAGACCGTGCTGCTTATCGACATCTGGGAGGATCAGCAGGCGCTCGACCTGCACCACGCCTCGCCCATGATGAAAGAGATCGCCGAGCTGCGCGAAAAGTACGACCTCCACATGAAAGCGGAGCGTTACATCTCCGACGAAAACGGCTTGCCCGAAAGAGACAGCGGCTTTCTCCGCAAATAAGAACAATTGATTTTTCCAAAAAAACGTGGTATAATAAGGTAACACATCAAGGGAGGACAGCGCATGAACGTATGGGATATAATTTTGATCTGCCTGATGACTGCGGCGGCGCTATGGTTTGTCGTATCTTCGGTGATAACGCTTGTTAAGGCGAAACGAGCGGGTGTTATCCGCATAAAGTTTCCGGCGAATATCACGCCGTTTGTGTACATGGCAATATGTGCAGCGCTGAATATCACGGCAGCGGTCGGAAGTGCGGTCGAGCTGCCCAAGATCAAAAAGGAAATGGACGATCTGCAAAGGCTGGGCTTTGTGGACTTTCATATGGAGTATTATAATTGGGGGCTCGAGTACCCGTTTTCGCCCGAGACGGAAAAAGCTGTTCAACGAATACCGCGTAAAATACAGACTTTATTTATGACCGAATGAAAAATACAAATACATCAACGGGAGGACCAACCATGATACTTACAATAGACGTAGGCAACACCAACACTCAGTTCGGCGGCTTTGACGAAAGCGGGCAGCTTATATTCGAGTCGCGTATCTCGACCGACCGTTCGCGAATGGAGGATCAGTACGCGATATCACTCGCGGACATACTCCGCCTGTACGATATCCGTTTCGGCGATATCGACGGCGCGATATTGTCATCGGTAGTTCCGCCCGTCACGGGACAGCTCCGCGCCGCTGTCGAGAAAATATGCGGCTGTAAGGTAATGACAGTAGGCCCCGGAATAAAAACGGGACTTAACATCAAGATCGACGAGCCAGCGTCTCTCGGCGCGGACATGGCTGCGGTAGCGGTAGGCGCAAAGGAGCGTTATCCCCTGCCCGCTATCGTTATCGACCTCGGCACGGCGACAAAAATTCTTGCCGTCGACAAAACGGGCGCGTTCATAGGCGGCATTATTGCCCCTGGCGTGAAGATATCCGCGGAGGCTCTCGCTGCAAAGACAGCCGCACTTCCGCTTGTAGGAGTAACGGGCGATCCGATAAAAAAGGTGATCGGCACGAACACTATCGATTGTATGCGTTCGGGACTTCTCAACGGTACGGCGTTCATGCTCGACGGAATGATCGAGAGCTTCGAGCGCGAGATCGGCGAAAAATGTACCGTTATCGCGACAGGCGGCTATTCGTCCGTAATAAAGCCCCTCTGCAAGACCGATTTCGCGATTGACGAAAACCTTATTTTAGAGGGCTTGCTTGAGATATATAAAAAGAATAAGTAACCGTTAAACAGCGATGCATCGGCAATATTGCCGAGTGTCAGCAAAGGAGTAATTATGGATATCAATTTTAATCTGGGAGAACCGCGCAAACCGAACCGCGGCATAAAAACGCAGACGATAGTCGGAATGGGAATGCTCACCGCTCTTGTGGCGGTGCTCCAGTTATTCGCGAGCGGCATAAGATTGGGACCGTTCAGCATTACGCTGACGCTTGTGCCGATCATTATCGGCGCGGCGCTGTACGGTTGGAAGGCGGGCGCGTGGCTCGGCTTCATATTCGGGGTTATCGTAATGTTTACGCCCGACGTAGCCGCGTTTATGGCGATAAGCGTTCCTGCGACGCTCGTTACGGTGCTGCTCAAGGGTACGCTTGCGGGCTTGTGCGCGGGGCTTCTCTACACGGCGGTCGAAAAGAAAAACCGCACCGCCGCCGTCATAGTATCGGGTATAGCCGCGCCGATAGTCAATACGGGCGTTTTCCTGCTTGGCTGCTTTATGTTCTTTATGGAGATCGTCAACGGCATGGCGTCGGAAAGCGGCATGGCGGAAAATATTCTGCTGTTTGTTGTTACGGGAATGGTCGGATTGAATTTTCTTGTCGAGCTTGCGATAAATCTGGTATTAAGCTCTGCGGTCGTGTTTATAATCGGTATCGTGAAGAAAAGGACAAAAATCTATTGACTGCATTTATAACGTATCCCCCCGACTAAGGGGGGATTTTTCACAGCTTTTGCGAAATTATCCAGTCCATAAGACTGAGCGCGAGCCGCGCCTGCTGCGAGGACATCTGTTTCAGGCGGTTAGTCATAGAGCGCAGATAATCGTTATCCTCGTCGACGACCGCTCCAAGCAAAAGCGCGTCGGGAGTGGTATCGAGCGCCGCGCATATCTTCATCAGTACGTCAATGCTTATAACGGTAGTGGCGCGTTCAACATTGGAAAGATAGTTGTTGCACAGCCCGGCCATTTCATTGACCTGCCATTGCTTTAGCCCCAGATCTCTGCGCCGTTCCGCAATCCTTTTTCCGACTTCTTTATAATCAACATAATGCAAAATAATCACCTCTTAATACTATTTTACAATAGAAGTATAAGATTAAAAAATAGACTATACAGTTAAAAAACACTTGACAATATTAGTGTACCGTGATATAATGAAAATATAAAAATATTCGTGAGGTCTGATATATGGAAATAAAATGGTGTCCAAACTGTTTTTCTTGTCTGAAAGAGAGTGAAACGGAATGTCCGTTATGCAACACAAAATCACTCAACATCTCCCTCGAACCGCAGCCCCGCCCCGACGAAGATACAATCGAAGAGTAAAAAAACAGTGCCGGAACGAACGCTCGGCACTGTTTTTTGTTAGTAAAAGCTTGCAGTAAATTGCACTCACCCGAATGCTAAACTTTACCCAACACCAAGGAAAACGTAAAAGGCAACCGCAAAGGATATCGATGTAAAGTCGGCAGCCCTGCCGCAATTCGGAAGTGAGAGTAAACTCGGACAGAACCCCCTTGAAATACAGTGTATTGCACGGTTTTTGTCAAGGCAAGCGTCAACGGGTCTCACCAATTACGGCGTATGCTAGCGATCTTCGTAACGGGATGCCTGCCCCTGCGAAGGAGAAAGGCCTTTTCGGATAGCGTTTTAAGCGGTTTTTTGCGCTGTGATGAAACGTTTCAAAACAAAAATACGCGGAACGGACGTGGGAAAAGCTCATTGAAAATTGAATATGTCAAAAAATACCTCAAAAATTTGTGAACATTTTTATTAAATCTGCTTGACAAATTATTAAAACTATGCTACAATTATTAACAGAGAGGACAAAATTGCGGGAGGTGAACACATGAACAAGAGCATATACAGCCTTGTGCTGTCCGACGACGTTGTAGACGCTGTCGACGCTCTGGCGCGCACCGAGGGAATGTCGCGTTCGGCGATGATAAACCGAATACTCGCGGAGCGGGTAGCGTATACGACCCCCGAAATGCGGCTGCGCGATATACTTCAAAGCTTAGCACGGTCTATGAACGGCGAGTTTATGCTCGCCGAGCCGCCGACGGGCAGCACGCTTTCCGCGCGCACCTCGCTGAAATACCGCTATAAGCCGACCGTAAAATATTCGGTCGAGATCTATTCCGAAAACGGCAAGCGCGCGGGCGAGCTCCGCGTATCATTCCGGACGCAGAATGCGCAGCTTATTGCCGATCTTATGGGATTTTTCCGCTGCTGGGCGGCATTGGAGCAGAAGTATATCGCGGACAAATTATCCAATGATATCGTATATACGATATCGGACGGACGCTTCGAGCGAACGCTCAATATGCCCCGCGACCGCATAACCGACGACGATCTCGGCACAGCCGTAGCGGAGTATATGGCAATGTTTGACGGGGCAATGAAGGCATATTTCGCCGAGCTTCCCGACGCCGAGACCGCAGCACTCACCGTCGGGGAGTATTACCGCACAGAGATATCAAAACAAAGTGTTATTGTTTAGGACGGAATTAAGAGGTGATGGTTATGAATGATTCGGTAATTGATAGGGCTGTTTGTTTTATTCGGGAGTTGTTTAAAAATAATTGCGACGGCCACGATGCGGAACACTCGATAAGAGTATACCGCAACGCTCTGCTGATAGCTCAAGACGAACCTAAATGTAACAGGCATATCATCGCTCTGGCTGCGCTGCTTCACGACGCTGACGACAGCAAATTGTTCAATACGGAGAATAACGCCAACGCACGATTGTTTTTAAAACAAAATGGAGTAAATCAGGATGAAGCCGAGCAGATATGCCGGATAATAAACTCAGTATCGTTCAGCAAAAACAGAGGTAAGATACCGCCTTCGATCGAAGCGAAAATAGTCCAGGATGCGGACAGATTAGACGCTATCGGTGCGGTCGGCATTGCGCGAACATTCGCATTTGGCGGGCGGAGCGGAAGAGCATTGGAATTATCTATACAACATTTTCACGACAAGCTCCTGCTTTTAAAAAATGAGATGAATACTGCGGCGGCTAGGAAAATCGCCGAGTCACGTCATTCTTTTATGGAAGAATTTCTTGCCGAATTTGACAGGGAAACAGGTGTTTGATATATCAGTTCAATAAAAGGAGGCAATTTTATGAATGCTAACAAATTAACTCAGAAATCACTTGAAGCCATACAATCCGCGCAGGACTTGTCGGTTTCGTATCAGAACAACTGCGTTGAGCAAATGCATTTATTGTACGCTCTTCTCGCGGAGGAAGGCGGGCTTATCCCGCAGATATTCACGAAAATGGGTATCGACGCGAACGGGATAAAGACGGCGGCGCTGAAGTTTATCGAGGGTATGCCGCGCGTTACGGGCGGTGGTCGTGGCGATATTTACCCTTCGCGTGAGCTCAGCGAGGTTCTTGTCGAGGCGGAAAAGCAGGCGCAGCGAATGAAGGACGAATACGTTTCTGTGGAGCATTTGCTGCTGGCGCTTATCGAAGTGCCCGACAGCGACGTCAAGGGGATATTCAAGAGCTTTAACGTCGATAAAAACGCGTTGCTGAAAGCCTTACAGGATATACGCGGAAATCAGCGCGTCACCTCTCAGAATCCCGAAGAAACCTACGACGTACTCAAAAAATATGGTCAAGACTTGGTGGAGTTGGCGCGGCAGAACAAGCTCGACCCCGTTATCGGGCGTGACTCCGAGATACGCAACGTTATCCGCATACTTTCGCGAAAGACGAAAAACAACCCCTGCCTTATCGGCGAGCCGGGCGTCGGCAAGACCGCTATCGCCGAGGGTCTGGCGCTGCGAATAGTGCGCGGTGATGTTCCCGCTAACCTTAAAGACCGCAAGCTGTTTTCGCTGGATATGGGCGCGCTTATCGCGGGCGCTAAGTATCAGGGCGAATTCGAGGAGCGTTTGAAAGCCGTGCTGAACGAGGTAAAGAAGTCGGACGGGCGGATAATCCTGTTTATCGACGAGTTGCATCTGATAGTCGGCGCGGGCAAGACCTCGGGCGCTATGGACGCGGGCAACCTTTTAAAGCCCATGCTGGCGCGCGGCGAGCTGCACTGTATCGGCGCGACAACTCTCGACGAGTACTCGAAGTATATCGAGAAAGACCCCGCGCTGGAAAGACGTTTTCAGACTGTGCTTGTCGACGAGCCTACCGTCGAGGACACGATCTCGATACTGCGCGGACTTAAAGAGCGGTACGAGGTATTCCACGGCGTAAAGATTCACGATAACGCGATAATCGCAGCGGCTACGCTGTCGAACCGCTATATCACAGATCGTTTCCTTCCCGACAAGGCGATAGACCTTGTTGACGAGGCGTGCGCTATGATACGCACCGAAATGGACAGTATGCCGCAGGAGCTTGACGAGATATCGCGCGGGATAATGCAGCTCGAAATTGAAGAAGCCGCTCTGAAAAAGGAGACCGACAAGCTATCGCAGGAGCATTTGGCGGATATCCAGAAGGAGCTCGCGGAGAAACGCGATAGCTTCAACGCTATGAAAGCGAAGTGGGAGAACGAGAAGAACGCTATCTCCAAGGTTCAAGACCTGCGTAAGGAGATAGAGCAGACAAACGCGGACATCGAAAAGGCAAAGCGCGAGAACGATCTTAACAAGGCTGCCGAGCTGATGTACGGAAAACTGCCGAAGTTACAGGGTGATTTGCAGCATGAGGAGGAGTTGGCGGAGGAGGCAAAGGCAAGTTCGCTGCTCCGCAATAAAGTTACGGACGAGGAGATAGCGCGTATCGTCGGTCGCTGGACGGGGATACCCGTGGAGAAATTGGTTGAGGGCGAGCGCGAAAAGATACTTCATCTTGCCGATACCCTGCATAAGCGCGTTATGGGTCAGGAGGAGGCGGTGTCCCGCGTGACCGAAAGCATTATGCGTTCGCGCGCGGGTATCAACGACCCGAGAAAGCCGCTTGGCTCTTTCCTGTTTCTTGGTCCTACGGGCGTGGGCAAGACCGAGCTTGCAAAGGCGCTCGCGGAGTCGCTGTTTGACGACGAGCACAACATTATCCGTCTGGATATGAGCGAATATATGGAGAAGCACACCGTTAGCCGCTTAATAGGCGCACCTCCCGGATATGTCGGCTATGAGGAGGGCGGTCAGCTTACAGACGCGGTTCGCCGCAAGCCGTACTCCGTTGTGCTGTTCGACGAGGTGGAAAAGGCTCACCCCGACGTGTTCAATGTGCTGCTGCAAATTCTTGACGACGGCAGAGTTACCGATAGTCAGGGGCGCACTATCGATTTCAAGAACACGATAATTATTTTGACCTCTAACCTTGGCTCGCAGTTTATTCTTGACGGTATTGATGAGGACGGGCAGATAACCGGGGAGGCTCGGAGCAGCGTCGACAGGCTGCTGAAACAGTCGTTCCGTCCCGAGTTTCTTAACCGTCTGGACGAGATCGTATTTTACAAGCCGCTTACCAAAACGGAGATATTCGGTATTATCAATTTGCAGGCTGTCGACCTCGCAAAGCGGCTCAAAGATAAGCAGCTTTCGCTTGAAATTTCCGTTGAGGCTAAACAGCTTATAGTTGACGAGAGCTATGACCCAAGCTTCGGCGCGCGTCCGCTCAAGCGTTATATGCAGCGCAATCTAGAAACGCTTATCGCGCGGGAGATACTTGCCGATAAGCTCAAACAGGGAGATACCATTCACATTACGGTCAAGAACGGCGGGCTTGCCGTCGGATAAAAATTTCCGCAAAAAATTCCCCGAAAGATTTCTTTCGGGGAATTTTTTGCGATGATTTTGTTAGTCCGCGCTTTCTCTGCATTGGAAGTTGGACATAAGCGACTTGAGGTTTTCCGCTTGAACGGAGAGTGCGCGGCTCGTTTCCGCGCTTTTGGCGGAGGTGTCGGTGTTGGACTGTACGACGCGGTTAATCTGCGCGATACTTTCGGATATCTCGCGCATATTCTCCTCCTCTTGCTGAACGGCTGCGTTGACAGTTTTCATATCTTCAACGGCATGGAGAACTATTTCTGTGGACTCGTTGAGCTGATTGGATACCATATTTACAACGTCCGAGCCGCGGTTAACCGATTCGAGCGAACTTTCGATAAGCTGTTTGGTCGCCTTTGCCGCTTTGTCGGACTTGTTCGCGAGATTGCGCACCTCGTCCGCTACTACCGCAAAGCCCTTGCCCGCGGGTCCCGCTGCCGCTGCCTCGATCTCGGCGTTCAGTGCGAGAATGTTCGTCTGGTATGCAATGTCCTCGATGGTTGCGATTATCTTTTCGATTTGCAACGCTGAGTTGGTGATCTCGGCCATCGCGTCCGAAGCGTTTAACATTTTTTCGTTGCAGTATTTGACCTGTTCGCCCGCCTTGACCGCGTTCTCTTCGGCGTTTTTGGTGGTCTTGGAGTTTTCGGCTGAAGCTTCGGAAAGTTTCGCGAGCATGTCCATAAGCGACCGGATTACCTCGGACTGTTCAGCTGCGCCGTTCGCAAGGCTCTGCGCGTCCGCGGAGACCTGATTGGCTTCCTTCGCTACAAGGTTGGATGATTTGTTGATCTCGCTGAATGTGTGGTTCAAAGACTTCTGTATTTTTTTGAGCGATTTCTCGATAGAGCTGAAATCGCCGTCATATTCGATTTGCGGCATGGCAAGCATATTTCCGCGGGACATCTCGTGAAGTACTTCACCGAGGTCTCGAATATAGGATTTCAGCGATACGAGCGTTCCGCCGAATTCGTAAGCCAGCACGCCGATCTCGTCCGTGCGGTTGATGTTGTCGATAGGTGTGTACAGGTCTCCGCGCGCCATGAGGGTCATACGCTTGGACATCTTCATGATGGGTTTGGACATCTTGTTGGCATACGCGGATATCGCGACGATACCGCCCGCGAGAAATACAAGAGAGCACACGATAAGCGCAATGATTATCATGACCATTGCCGACAGCATTTCGCTTTCGGGCGCGGTAACACCGTATGCCCATCCGTTCGAGCCGTTGACCGTTCCGTAGGCGCAGATGTTTTTCACGCCGTTATAGCTGAACTTGGAAACGCCCGTTTCGCCTCCCGTCATCTTTTGAAACATCTCGGCGGTGGAGCGGTAAGCGCTTTCCGCATTAGCCATTTCTATGTAGTTGGTCTGTGCCGATACTATCTCGGAATCTGCATTCGCGATCATCTTTCCGTTATTGTCGATAAGGAAAATATTGCCTGTCGTTCCGACCTTTTTATCGGAGATAAGGTCGCTGAAATACGAGCCGTCTATCGTCAGGAGAAATGCGCCCGATTTGCACGGCACGGCAAGCACGAACCGCAGATTTCCACCGAGATCTATCGTTGAGGAAATCTCGGCGGACGTATCTTCGCTTTCATTTGCAAGAACTTTTTGAACGCAGTCCAGCTGCGGTATGCGCTCGTCGAAAAAGAGATCGTATGTGGTACGGGTCTCGCCGGTTTTTGTAACTACTCCGCACTCGAGGAAAATGCTTCCCTCCAGCATTCTATCCGCGTATTTCAGTCCGTTGTTTATGCCGAGCGCGACGGTCCTGTCAAACTCCGCGGCAGGTTTGAGCGCTTCGGCGCGCGCCTGCGCGAGCGCTACGGAAAACGTATGGTCGGAGAACTGCTGAATAGTTACGAGATCGGCGTTTACGGTATTTTCAATTCCTATATAGCCCGAAATAATGCCCGCCGTTACTGTTCCTATTATCAACAGTGTAAACACAAGGCTCACTATCAATATCATTTGCGTCCTTATCGAGGTTTTCTGATTGTTTGCTTTATTCTTGGTCATATCGAAAACTCCTTTATAAAGAGATTTGTTACTATAAAAATTATAACATTTCCAGCAAAGAATTTCAATCACTAACAGAACTTTTTGTTAAATTTGCACAAGCTTTTTGATTTAATATGACAAAATTGTCTACAAGCGCGACGCGTAAAGCGGCTTTGTGGGTTATCGTAATTATTATTTAGCTTAATAACCTTCAAGCATTGACGAGAATTAAGTTATTAAGTTGCTCACATAAATTCCGATTTAGTATAGTCAAGAGAAATGTGAAAATTGTGTGAAATATTGCAAACCCCGATTGTTGAAATCGTCTCTGTATGATATAATATACAAAATAAACCGAAATAAAAAGGAGCTATTATGAAAAAACTTTTATCTGTATTTTTAACGCTTGTGATAGTGATAAGCTGCACGGGCTGCAGTGCCGCTCTGAAAGGAAACACTGTCAACACAAAATCGGCGCAGGAGTTTGTGGACATGATGGGAATGGGCTGGAACCTCGGCAACACTCTTGATCCGATAAACGGAAACGGCGACGATTTGAAATACGAGACCTCGTGGGGCAATCAGCTAACGCAGCGCGAGCTGATTACGTATATAAAGTCGCAGGGCTTTGATACGATACGCATTCCCGTTTCGTGGGGCGAGCACACGGACGCCGCTCCCGATTACATAATACGCGAGCCGTGGTTCGCGAGAGTGCAGGAGATTGTCGACTGGTGTGTTGAGGAGGATATGTTCGTCATCATCAATCTTCACCATGACGGCGAATGGATACGCAAAGCCTCCGTGGACTACGACGGCACTATGGAGAAGTACAAGGCGATATGGTCGCAGATCGCCGACCGTTTTGGCGACTATTCAAACAAGCTGATATTCGAGTCGATGAATGAGATCGGGTTTGACGATCTCGGCACGGAAAAGGGCTGTGAGCTTATCAACAAAATGAACGCCGAGTTCACCGAGCTTATACGCAAATCAGGGAAGAACAACAAAAACCGTTATCTTTTACTGGCGGGTTACTGGACGGATATCGACCGCTCCTGCGAGGGTATAGTAATGCCCGACGACGACAAGACCATTCTTTCGGTGCATTATTACTCGCCGTCCGATTTCGCTATTGCGGAGCGCGGAACGGAGTGGGGCTACCGTGAAACATGGGGCACGGATGACGATATGCAGTACCTCGACGGTCAGATGAAGAAGCTCAAGGAGAGCTTTATTGACAAGGGCGTGCCCGTTATTATGGGAGAGTACGGCTGCCTTAAAAAGGACAAGGAGCTTGAAAGCCGAGTGAAATACATTTCGAGCGTTACCGAGTACTGCCTTAAATACCACATCTGCCCCGTGTTCTGGGATAACGGCGAGGAGATAGACCGCGCGGCGCTGTCGTGGCGCACGGAGGGCCTTGAGGAAGCGGTCAAGGCGGCTAAGCAAAACGGTCTAGCGGGAAGATCATAAATGACCAACGGAATAACAAGTGTATTATCCCTTTTCAGAGTGGTGGAAAAGCTACTTGAAAAGGGTGTGCTGAAGCCGCTTGCGGATATTCAGCACAAATCCGCGTTTTCGGTTTTGTGTATAAGCTCGGAATAATATGCGGCAATGTTCCGAAGAAAGTAATTAATCACCGGAGGTATATACAATGAAAAACCCTAACGAGATCTGCGGAATATGGCATGGAAAAAACGCCTCGGCTGCAATAACCGAAGACTTTTCCATGTTCTTTTTAAGACTTGAGCCTGAGCTTATAGCGGCGGTGCTCAGGCATTCCGACTACGGAACGGTGGGTACCGTTTACGGCATGGGCAAGGACTGGAATGCTAACTCGATATACCGCATTATCAATCCCGACAGCGGAAAAATTTTCTGTAATGACGAAAACGATGAAAGGCTCAAGCTGCATAAAAGCGATAAAGCCGAGCTTGACAGCAAAAGTGGTAATTTGATTTATACGGCTTACAACGGCAGCCGTTTTGAGCTTACATTGTCGGAAAAGTTTGATCAAGACTTTTTTGTCAAGGATAAAAACAGCAATTCTCTTTCTCTGCCGGAAAAAATGGCAAAATGGAATATACTGTCCTGCTTTTATTATGAAGACGGATTTTATAACGTACATATAGACGCAGTTAAAAATGCCGCTTATTTCGGGTTTGACGAAAAGGAGAAATTCCTTTATTGCCGGATAGGAAAGAACGCTTATTGCGAAAAGGGGTGGGCAATGCTTTCCACGACGTGTATCAGAATGAATGAAAGCAGAATGTTGGAGGACAACCTGCTTGCTTTGGAGGATTATAAGCTTAACGAGGACTTTTTTGTCGAAGACGGCTGTTCTTTTCCCGATGACGGCGGCTGGTATTGGTCTGTCAAAGAGGTGACAAACGACGTTATTTATTTAAACGGCTGCGGCGGCGCTACATACGAGATACAAAAAAATTAAGCAGACTGTATATAGTGTTGATCTAAGCGAAATTATTTTAATTTGAATTTTTCGCACCAGTTCACCCGCCTTTGTCGGCTTGCGAAAAATTTCTGTGACGGCATGCGCTGCAATAACTTTTTCTACAAACTGAAACGGGATAACAAACGTTATCCCGTTTTGTTTGTAGCTTTAGCGCAAAAAACCACCGCTTGAAGCGGTGGAATAAAAATCTTTAG